>ENA-OPXC01000016-OPXC01000016.1-human-gut-metagenome-genome-assembly--contig:-NODE-16-length-148132-cov-7.982165_pt1 | contig 148132 bp, 151 predicted proteins | sample MGYA00241512_ERZ502016 | MGnify/ENA primary metagenome ERZ502016 (study PRJEB25962, sample SAMEA2043043) | human gut metagenome | biome: human gut; feature: human-associated habitat; material: faeces...
AACTAGGGTTTAAGTAAATATCTTTTTATTGTCTACTTTTTGTTGACAAGTTCAGTTCATAAGTTATTATCTTTAAAAATATTAATGGGTGATTTTGAAGACCAAGAGCAACTGGGAGAATATTTTGAAAAAGATAATTTGATAGTTATATCTTTAAATAATATATTAAAGAATGCTAATAACTTGGATGATTTATATATGAATTTATTTGACACAATTAATCATGAGTTTAATCATATGTTTGTAGTACCTTGCGATGATAATAAATGTCATTATAAATTAAAAGGAGAAGTAGGAGTATCTTTTTTAAATGAGGCTGTTGCAACTTCCTATAACTATAATATTTTAAAAAATAATTATCAACCAATTAATAAGAACTTTAATTATAGTTATAATAATTTAGAAGAAAGAAAGTATGAAAGCAAGTTGCTTTTATTAAGTTTTTTAGATAATGATAAGTCTATTGATGAATATTATGAGACCTTATTTAAAGGCGATATTTTAAAATTTTGTAACTATTTTAATGCTTATAGTGATAAAGAAATAAAAGATTTATTGAGTGTGCTATGGTTAATTGATGGAAGACTAGCAAGAAATAGTTATTGGAGTAGATTAATTAAGAGTAACGATTTTAGTAAATTAAATGCTGTTAATATAAATGAATTTTTAACGGATAGTACTGATGGGATTATTGAAAGCTATATATTAAAAAATAGTGTTCTCCAGTTAATGCTTTATAATAGGCAAAAAGAAGTATTAAGTTTAGATGATAATTTAATATTATATCATTTTATCTTAGTAAATATATTAGATAGTGCTAGTTTTGGTAATTATAATTATGCTACTCATGAAGTTAGTTATACATTTTATAAAGAATTTTTACATAATTATAAGTTGATTGAAGAGATATATTTTAATTATTTAAGTTCTATATATAATCTTAGTTATGAAGATATAAAAGATTATTATGATAATAAAGATAAAGAAATTTGGTTAAGCAATATAAGTAGTTATGTTAAAGAATCTAAAGTAAGTGGTGAAGATGCTAGCAAAATAGCTAATTTAGTAAATAAGTTTCCTAAAATTAGAAATATAGTAAATGGTGGTACTTTTTTAAGTAATTTTAATTATAATAATTTAGTGATTGTTGCCTTTGATGCTAAAAAAAATGACAGTGATTTTAAATTTATTTTAAAATAATTTCAAATTGTATAATTAGTAATAGATAATATAAGTAGAGCAATTTATAAAAAATGAGCTTTACTTTTTTAATTTCTAAGTTATAATATGAAGACATATTTTGTGGGGATATATGAAAAATAGAAATAGAAGATTAGCAAGTTTAATAGTATGTTTATCTATAGTTATTAATTGTATGGTAGTTTATAATACTAAGAAAGTAGATATGATAAGTCATGCTGATGATAATAGAAGAGCTACTATGTTAAATGAAAAATTAAAAGAAAATAAGAATGCAATAAGCCCTTTAGGACTTAGTGATACTTTTGGATTAAATAATGATACTATAGACTATTTGATTTCTAATGATAGAGTAAAAAGTTGTGAAAATGTATATGATGTTACTATGCAAGAAGTATTTGAACAAATTAAAGAAAATACAGAAAAATTTGTTTTGGATGATTTCACTTTTTTAGGAACTTCTTTTTTTGATGAAGAATACTTTACAAAAGATGAATATAGAACTCGTGATAACGTTGTTTTTTCTACTGGAGTTATGAAAAAAATTGGCGAAAGTGCTTATGATTCTTTAAGAGATTATATTAGTTATGTATTAGAAAATGGTAATAATGGAGATATTCATAATTTAATGGGGTTAAAAATAATTTTTGTGGCAAAAATAAATAGAGACGAGCCAGGGGTTATTTTGGGCAGATATAATAAAGATAATAATTTAATTGAAATATGTTTACCTAATATAATTGGAAATAGTACATCAACAACTGATTTATCAGCTAAGCTTAATGATGTATTAAAACATGAGCTAAATCATATGCGTCAATACGGATGTGAAGATACAGATAAATACAGCATTCTAACTCAATTTAGTTTGAATAATTATTTGTCTTTGTTTGCTGAGGCAAGTGCAGAATCTGGGCTTTATAATTCAGAATTATTTTCACACTTTTTTAAAACTTCTTATGTATATCCTGAATATCGTATGGCAGAGAATGTTTTGTTTTTATGCTCTTTGTTTAATGATTCCAAGATGGATGATTATTATAATGCAATATATAATCAGGATATGGATGCTTTTTTTAACTTTTTTAGTGCAGATAGTATTGAAGAAAAAAGAGAAATTTTTAGAGTTATTTATGCTATGGATGCTGTTAGTAAACGTAATTCTTATGTTAGAAGTTTAGTTGGTTTAAAAACTAGTTATGATGAAGAAGACTATGATGCTGTTGCTCTTGATATTAAAAATTTAGAATATATTACTATTTTTAAAATAACTATTAATAATTTAATTGATTATAATATTAATAATAGCGATTTAACTTTAGAAGATAATATTTTATTATACAAAATGATAACAATGTTAATTTCCGAGAGTGCTTTTAAGGTTGAATCTACAAGTGATGGCAAGAAAGTATATTATTTATATGATGAATTTGTAGATCAATATCAAGTGATTCAAGATAACTTTTTTCAAACTTTAAGTACAATATATAGTGTATCTACTGATGAAATTTCGGAAATGTATAATAAATATAATAGTGGTTCTGTAGTTAATGAGTATCTTAATTGGTCTCATGGTAATAGAGTTATATATTTTGTAAATGATAAAAAATATGATAGTTATTTACAAATGAATAAATTAGTTAGTAAATTTCCTAAAATAAAAGAAATAATAGGTAATTCTTTTTATTATACTGATGTTTTAAAAGAAGATTATTTAGATTTATATAATGAGGTTTCTAAAGGAAGAATACTGGTTAAAGATTAAGATTTGGTAAATACTTTTGAAAAAATAGTATATATTTGATACAATCTAGATAGTAAATAATAAAGGATTGATATTAATGAAAAAATGGTTAAAATTTATAGTCGGAGTAACCTTGGTAGCATTTTCTTTTAATTTATTTTGTGTTCCTGATAATTTGGCATCTACTGGGGTTGGAGGACTTTCGATAGTAGTTAATAATTTTATTGCCATTGATACTTCTTTATTTGTTGGAATTATTAATATCTCTTTAATTATATTATCTTTTATTTTTTTAGGAAAAGAGGATACTTATAAGACTATTTTTGGTGCTCTTATTTATCCTGTTATGTTAAAATTAACCAGTTATATTACTTCTTTAATAGATTTAAGTAGTGTTGATTTATTGGTTAAAGCAGTAATGGGTGGTATTATTAATGGGTATGGTCTAGGTATGGTATTTAAGACGGGTTATACTACTGGTGGTACGGATATAATTGAAGCCATTGTGTGTAAATATTTAAAAGTTTCAATGGATAAAGCTATCATTATGATAGATGGTATTGTAGTAGCTTTAACAGGTTTAGTTTTTGGACTTGAACATTTAATCTATGCTTTTGTAATATTAATTTTTCAAAGTATATATTCTAATCAGTTTATGCTAGGAATTAAAGAAGATAAAATACTTTATATAAATTCTAGAAAAAATAAGGAAATAAGAAAGTTTTTAAGTGAAACTTATAATTATGGAATTACAATATTAAAAGGAAAAGGAGGCTTCAGTAATAAAAGCAATGATATTTTAGTAGTGTCAATTAAAAGTAAATTTTATTTAGAGATTAAAGAAATAATATTACTTATTGATGATAAGGCTTTTATAACAGTTTGTGATTCTTATGAGACAGTTTATATTAATAAGGAAGAAAGAAAAAATAAAAAGAAGATTAATTTTAGTTTAGATATTAACTAAATAATTCACTAGCAATCTAGTGGATTTTTTTAAGCTTATTTTATCCCATTAAGATTATATAAAATAGATAGAAATATAGTAATTATTAACTTGAATCAAGAAATGCTTGACTTTTAGTAAATTATAAATTAATATAGGTGGCAATTAAGAGGGGTTTTATGAATAGAAGAGGTGCTAGTTTAATTATTTGTTTATCTTTAGTTATTAATTCATTAGTACTTAATATACCAAAAAGTAGTTTTGGAAGTTTAAATAATGATAAAGATTTAAAGATCGATAGTGAAACTAAAATATTAACTGATAATTTATGTAATTATTTTCAAGCAACAGAAAATCTAGGCTTACAAGATGATATGGGATTAGATCTTTCTACGTATGAGGAATTACTTAGTAGTCCCGTTGATACGTGTAAGAAAGAAAATAATCTTTCAGCTGCAGAAATATATGCCTTAATAGAAAAGAATACAACGGACTATGTTTCTTTAAATAGTACTTATGCTAATCCATTTACTGATAAATACTATACTAATCATGAGTTTAATAATCAGTATGATTTGAAAATTGATGACAAAAACATGTTAAAAATAAAAGCTGAAATAGAGGAAATAGTAAAAAGTAATATTGATTTTATATTACAAAATGGTAATAATTCAGATATTCATAATTACAAAGATTTAAAGATAGTTTTAGCAGGTGGTATTTTAGAAAGTAAAATGAGCAGTAGTGCTTATGCTACTTATGAAATGCAAAATAATATTATTAAAATTAATATGCCACTTATTTTAAATGATTCTGATAACTTAGAAGATATTTTAACTCGTTTAGAACAGGTAATTAGTCATGAGTTTCGTCATGTTGAACAAGAACCATGTGTTGATGAAAAAGAAAATGGTATTACAACCTCAACTTTGTGCGTTGATAATAATTATTATAATTTTTTAGATGAGGCAAGTGCAGAAAGTAGTTTAGTAAATTTAGAAGTAATAAACGATTTAGAATACTTAAAAAGTGATATATTTTATTCTTATGAAAACTACCGAAAGTTAGAAAGCCAATTGTTTTTATGCTCAATGTTTAATAATGATAAAAAATTAAGTGATTATTATAAAGCGATTAGAAGTCATGATAATAATGGTTTATTAGAGTTTTTAGGAGCTTCTTTAAATACAGAAAAAGAAGAACTTATTAGAGTAATATATGCTATGAATAGTATTACTGGTAATACTAGTTATCTAGAAGAATTAACAGGTAAAGATAGTGATTATGATTCTAAAGATACTAGTTTGATGCTTGATAAAATCAAGTATTTATATAATATAACTATTATGAAATATAGTTTAAAATCTTTAATTAATTATAATTTGAAAAATAAAAATGATTTAAGTTTAGAAGAAAATGTCTTTTTATATTATTTAGTTGTTAGTAATTTGGTGGATAATTCTATTAATTGCGATAATGATGTTTATAGTTATTATAGTGATTTTTTAGAGGAGTATCAGGTATTAAAGAATAATTATTTTCAAGTATTAAGTAAAATATATGGTGCTAGTACAGAGGCAATTGATAGTATATACTTAGATTATAATAATAGTGAAATTAATTATGAATTAGGTTGCTATTTTGGTAATATGATTGGTGATAATGAATTTCAAGATGACTTATATAGTAATCAAGAAATTATAAAAAAGGTTTTACAAAGATTTCCTAAATTAAAAGCTATTGCCTTTTTAAAGTATCGTAATATTAAAGAAAAAAGTTACGCAGAAAATACTAGTGTGGAAATACTAGAAGGGGTAATTGCTGGCAAAAATGTTTCGATTAATTATACGGTTAAGTAAGTGTTTATGAAATTTAAAGCTTATTTGAAAATGAATTTTGGTTTAAATAAGTAGCATATTTATAAGATTAATGATATAGTTAAGGAAACAAAAAAATAAGTTATTTACTACTTGTAATTTAGAAAAAAATGTAGTAATATCTTAAAAGTATTAAATGGAAGTGGGTTTTATTTATGGATAAAATTATAAATATTGCAGTTGTAGCACATGTAGATGCTGGTAAAAGTACTTTAGTAGATGCTTTATTACAACAAAATGGCGTTTTTAGAGAAAATGAAGTTGTTCATGAACAAGTAATGGATAGTAATGACTTAGAAAGAGAAAGAGGTATTACTATTTATTCTAAGAACTGTGCGATTAGATATAAGGATTATAAAATTAATATTGTTGATACTCCTGGTCATGCTGATTTTTCTAGTGAAGTTGAAAGAATTATGCGTACAGTTGATACAGTTATTTTGATTGTTGATGCAAAAGAAGGACCTATGCCTCAAACTAGATTTGTTCTTAAGAAGGCTTTGGAACAAAATTTAAGACCTATTCTTTTCATAAATAAAATTGATAAGAAAGATGCAAGACCTGAAGAAGTAGTTAATATGACATTTGATTTATTTATGGAATTGAATGCTACTGATGAACAATTAGATTTCCCTATTGTTTATGGCGTTGCTAGAGACGGTAAGGCAACACTTGATTTAAATCATTTAGAAGATGATATTTCACCATTACTTGATACTGTTTTAAAACAAGTTAAACCTTATGAAGGTAGTGTTGATGATAGCTTACAACTTCAAGTTTCTCAATTAGATTATGATTCATTTATTGGACGTTTAGGTATTGGACGTGTTACTAAAGGTGTTGTAAAGACTGGTGAAATGGTTACTTTATGTCGTAATACAGGTGCTGTTGAATCATTTAGAATTTCTAAATTATTTGTAAATGAAGGTATTAAAAGAAAAGAAGTAACTGAGGCTTATTATGGTGATATTGTAACAGTTGCTGGTTGTAAAGATATTTCTATTGGCGATACTTTGTGTCCTCAAGGTGTTGTTGATCCTCTTCCTCCAATTATTATTGAAAGACCAACTTTGTCAATGAACTTTATGGTTAACTCATCACCATTTGCAGGACAAAGTGGTAAATTCTTAACTTCTCGTCATATTAAAGAAAGATTAGAAAAAGAATTAGAAACTAATGTTGGTTTAGAAGTTGAAGAATTACCTGGTACTGATGGATTTAAGGTATCTGGTCGTGGTGAATTACACTTATCAGTATTACTTGAAGAAATGCGTCGTGAAGGTTATGAATTATGTGTTTCAAAACCAGAAGTTTTATTTGAAGAAATAGATGGACGCAAATGTGAACCTTATGAGACTGTAATTGTTAATACACCAAGTGATTATGCTTCAACAATTATTTCTGACTTACAAGAAAGAAAAGCTACTTTACTTGTGATGTCAAATGGTGAAGAAGGTTATACTCATTTAGAATTTAGTGCACCGACTCGTGGTTTAATTGGTTATAGAAGTTCGTTTATAACTAATACTAAGGGTGAAGGTATTATGGTTCGTTCATTTGATGAATATAAACCATATGCTGGTGAGATTAGAGGACGCAAGAATGGTGTTCTTGTTTCTATGGAAACTGGTAAGGCTTTAGGTTATTCTTTATATAACTTACAAGATAGAGGCCAAATGATTGTTGGTCCTGGTGCTGATATTTATGTTGGTATGATTGTGGGTATTCATAATAGAGATAATGATTTAAATGTTAATCCATGTAAAAACAAAGAAATGTCTAATACCAGAAGTAAATCAGCAGATGATGCAATTGCTTTAGTTACTCCTAAGACATTTAGCTTAGAAGAAGCTTTAGAATTTATCGAAGAAGATGAATATGTAGAGGTTACTCCTGCTATTATTAGACTTCGTAAGAAAATTTTAGATCCTAATGAAAGATTTAGAGTTAATAGAAAATAGTTAAAATAAGATTAGTATTGTTTGGATACTAATCTTTTTAGTTAAAATAAATATGGATGTGAAATTAGAATTATTATTTTTTATCAAGCTATATTATAAATATTAGTATATATTATTAATGTATTTCTAAATAATAGTTGCAAAAAATTTGAATTATGACATACTACTACCTGAAAGAACGAAGGTTCTTAAATAAAAAAAGATACATTTGATTTGAAACTTTAGATGTTTCTCAGTTCATTATCTAATTGTTATCATAAACAATTTTGCTATAGCATTGAGAAATTTCTTTGATAAAATTAATTATGATGTAGAAGTATTTGCATATAAAGATGTTGTTTAAACGTTTGATAGCACTTTACATAATAGAGAAAAATGTAATAAGATTGCTTTCCAAGATATTGGAAATAGTGGCATAAGACTAGTAAGAGGTAGAAAAAGTAGGAAAAATTAATGAAGCAAGAAATAAAGTTTGATATAATAATCTTATTAAGAAGGAGAAAAAAATTATGTGTGATATTCCATATAAAGTAGATAAAAGACTAGATTTTATTTATGCAATTATTTGTAGTTACGTGATAAAAAATGGCTATAAAAACAAAGACGAATTTGATTGGGTAGAATTTCCAAATACAAAGTATTTTAACGATTTAGTAAGTAAAATTAGATTTGATAAGTTTCCTGAATTAGAAAAATATCTGTTAGATATTAAAGATGAAGGTTATTATAATTATATAGTTTATTTATTTAATGATGACTTTTCTATTAAATATCAAGATATTGATAAGGTGCAAAATCCTTTTAAAAATGAGAGTCTAAAGGAATATTTAGAACTTCTTAGAAGAATATATTTATCTTTTGATATGAATAAAATTTTGGAAGATAATAAAGGAGAGTTAAAACTCCAGCAAGAGTGTTTAGGAAAATTACCTGATGATTATAATAAGGCTTATGTTTTAGGTTTCTTTGGAAGTCTTGATGATATTTTAAGTATTAGTTGCTCTATTTTTATGAATGGGGGATTTTCTTCAACTATTGGAAATCATGTTTATTGTACTAGAGGAATTAAGTATAAAGATGGTGAATTTTTTGTGAATAGAAGATATAATTTTATTTCAATTAATCATGAATTTGCTCATCATTTTATTAATCCAATTGTTGATAAGTATTATGATAAGGTTTCTGATTATGATTACTTGTTTAAAGAAGCTAAGGCTAATGGCTTGCCAGGAGATTATAGTGGGATGAATAAGACTATTCTTTATGAATATTTTGTTAGAGCTGCATCAGTTGTTATGAGTGAAAAGTGGATATCGCAAGAAGAAATGCAACCTGATTTTTTATGGTTTAAAAAAATTGGTTTTATTAGAATTGAAGAGATAACTGATATTATAAGAGAAAATCTTTTTAATTATAGTTCTTTTGAAGAGCTGTATATAAATGTGTTAATACCTTATTTGAATTCTTTTACCAGAAGAAACAATGAAGAAATGAAAAATAGCAAATAAAAAAGCATAATTGTTTACAACAAGAAAAATTGTTATAAAATTAGCTGACTGTGAAGAAATATTTCATTTAAAAAGACTTGGCAAGGCTTGGAATTGTGTTATAATTTAATTGGAGGTAAAGAAAATGGAAAAGAAAAGTGGAAAAAAGAAAAGTTCTACTAAGGCTACTAAGACTATAAAAGCTGAAAAGGAAGTTGAAGTAGTAGAAGAAGTAAAATCAGAAAAAGAAGTTGTAAAGACATCTACTGAAAATGATAAGAAAACTAGTCATTTCCTATTTAAAATTTTAGCTATAAGTATATTTGTTGCTATCATTTTAAGTTGGATAATTCCCGCTGGTACATTTAATGGTGCTAATTTAACTACTACAGAACCAGCAAGAACTGGTATAAATGAAATGTTCTTATCAATGTTTTATGCGTCTAATTACTATTTGTTACAAGTCATATTTGTTCTTGTAGTTGGCTTGTTCTATGGTGTTTTATCAAGAACTAATGGTTATAAGAAGTTAGTTAATAAAGCTTCTGAATTTTGGCAACCTAGAAAAAAATATTTTGCATTAGTACATACAGTAATTATTGCTTTGTTTGTTTCAATGGCTACGCAAAGTTTTCCAATTTTATTATTTATACCACTTATAATAAGTATTGCTAGTCGTTTAGGATATGGTAAGCTTAAGAGTGTTATGATAACTTTTGGAGCTATGATAGTTGGTTTTATTGGTCAAACAACATCAACATTAGGACTTGATTATTTAGAAAAAACAATGAGTGTTAATATTACAACTAATTTATTAGTACGTTATGGTATTCTTGCTATTGCATTGTTATTACTAAATATGGTTCTAATAAAAATGAAAAACAAGAAGAATAATGATAAGAATCTTGCTACGGAACAACTTGATTTAGTTTCTTTAACAGGAAATGAAAATGATGGTAAGGCATGGCCATATGTGGTTATCTTTGCAGTATTATTTGTATTTTGCATTTTAGGTTATATGCCTTGGAATAGTGCTTTTGGAATTAATGCGTTTGATGCATTTCATACTTGGTTAACTACTAAGGTTACTGTTACTATTGGTGGTAACTCACATGCAATTTTTGGTTACATTTTAGGTAATATTAGTGCTTTTGGTGAATGGGATATTTATACAATTTGCTATATTGCAATGATTATTTTAATTTTTGTTAAATTATTTACTAAAATTAAAATGAATGAATTACTTGAAGCTGCTGTAGAAGGAATTAAAAAAACATTAAAACCAGCTTTATTTGTTGTTCTTGCTTATACAATGTTTGTTATTTGCTACTGGAGTGGATTTACTAATACAATTGTTGATAAAATTGTTGGTACAACATTTAATCCAATTAGTGCAACTGTTGCCAATGCACTTGCGTCATTCTTCCATGTTGATTTCGGATTCTCAGGATTTACTTTAGGAGCTACTTATGCTGCTAGATTTGCTGATTATACTGGAACAATGCTTGTAATTATGACTTCAATTAATGGTTTAGTTTCTTTAGTAGCACCAACTAGTGTCATTCTAGTAACAGGATTATCTATGTATGATGTTTCTTATAAAGAATGGTTAAAAAACATTTGGAAATTTGCTGTTATACTTTTAGTCTTATTGTTAATTTTATTTTCAGTAATGGCTTATGTTTAAGACTTCTTAGGAAGTCTTTTTTTGTACTTATTATTTATCAAGAAAGCTGGAAGTTAGAAATTTCTTTAATCCAGTAATAAAAAATTCTTGAATTAAAGAATATGGTTTGTTATAATACAAGGCGAGTAGTGATTGCTCCTTGCTTCACATTAAGTGTAAGCCTGAAGACCAAGAGGAGGTGTAGAAAATGAATAAATACGAAATGATGTTCATTGTTAAAGCAACTATGGAAGAAAGTAGTGTTAAGGCTGCTGCTGAAAATGTAAAAAAATTAGCTGAAAGTCTTAAAGCTAAAGTAGATAGCTTTAAAGAAATGGGACAAAAAAAGTTAGCTTATCCTATTAAAAAGGAAATTAGTGGTTATTATTATGTTATGACTATGACTGCTAGTAAGGAAACTATCAAAGAAGTTAACCGTAAAATGTCTATTGATGAAAATGTTATTAGACATTTAATTATCAAATTAGATGAGGAGTAAAAAATGAATAAAGTAATTTTAATTGGAAGATTGACAAAAGATCCAGAATTGCGTACTATTGCATCTGGTAATGCAACTACCTCATTTACTATTGCGGTTAACAGAAATTTTACTAATCAAAATGGTGAAAGAGAAACAGATTTTATCAACTGCGTTGCTTGGAGAAAACAGGCTGAGAACGTTGCTAAGTATTGTGCCAAAGGTTCTCAAGTTGCTGTTGAGGGACGTATTCAGACTAGAAGTTATGATGCTCAAGATGGAACAAAAAGATATGTTACCGAAGTTGTTGCTGATAATGTAACATTTTTAGGCTCAAGAGCAAGTGGTAGTCAAATTCCAGAAAGTAGTTCAAATACTTCATCTTATACTGCAAATAGTGCAGTATCAAATAATACTGGTATGGTCAATAATGATATTGTTACTTCAGATTTAGACATGGATCCATATGCTGCTATGGGTAATGAAGTTTCTTTAAGTGATGATGACCTACCTTTCTAGGAAGGGAGAATATAAAATGGCAGAATTTTATCGTAAGAAAAAGAAAATTTGTCAAATGTGTGCTGGAAAATCTATCGATTACAAAGATGTACCTATTATTTTAAAGTATGTTACTGAAAAAGGTAAGATTGTTAACAGAAGACAAAGTGGTGCTTGTGCTAAACATCAAAGACATATTGCTCAACAAATTAAATATGCTAGATTTATGGCATTAATTCCATATGTTAAAGACTAATGATTAGTCTTTTTTTCTTTTTCTTTATACAATAAATAATTATATTTTATAACAAATGTAGTATATATAAAATAACCGTTAGTAAACTGGTGTTTTAGCATTGTAAATTTTGGAAAAAGCTGGAAAAAAAGTGTAGTTTATCCTTGGAAAAAGGATAAATTTTTTTGACTGATAAGTATATATTTGATACAATAGGTAGGAATTAAAAAGGAGACAAAACATGAAAGTTATATTACTAAAAGATGTAAAGAAACAAGGAAAAAAAGATGATATTATTGAAGTAAGTGATGGTTATGGCATGAACTATCTAATTAAGAATGGTTTGGCTGTTGCGGCTACTAAGACTAGTACAAAAATATTATCGAATGAACTTGATAAACGTAAACAAGAAGAAGAAGAACTTGTTAAAAAAATGCAAGAGATGCGTGATAAAATAATTAGAGAAAATATTACTTTTAAGGTGAAAACTGGTGCAATGGACAAAGTTTTTGGTAATGTTTCTTCAAAACAGATTGCAGAATATTTAAATAAAATGGGATATAAGGTTGATAAAAAACAAATTCAAATTGATGCCCCTTTGGATACACTTGGAGTACATAATGTTACTGTTGAGTTACATAAAAAGGTTCGCTTCAATATACGAGTAAATTTAGTGAAGTAGGGTGATATTATGGCAAGAAAAATGCCACAAAATTTAGATGCTGAAATGTCAGTTTTGGGTGTTTGTTTTCTTGATGATAAAGTTGTTAGCAAAGTTTTAGAAGAGGTAAATGAAGATATGTTCTATAGTGATGCTAATAAAAAAATTTTTCTTGCTATAAAAAACTTACATGATGCTGGTATTCCTATAGATCAGACCACAATAGCTGATGAATTGGATAAAACTAAAAGTATGGGAGCAATTGGTGGTGTTTCATATCTTGCAGAAGTTATGGATTCTGTAGTAAGTGCTGCCAATTTAGATTATTATATTAATATTATAAAAGAGAAGATGATAGTTCGTAATCTTATTACGACGGCAACGGATATTGTAACAGAAGCTTATAATGATTCTGATGATGTAACGGGACTGCTTGATAATGCCGAAAAAAATATTTTGGATGTAATCAGGTCTCGTCAAACTACAGAGTTTGCTCCTATAAATGAAGTTCTCGCTAGAGCTCAAGAACAATTAGAATATTTGTCCCAAAATCATAGTGTTATTTCTGGTTTAGAAACTGGTTTTTATGATTTAGACAAAGCTACTAGTGGTTTACATGAAGGCGAAATGATAGTAATTGCTGCTCGTCCAGGTATGGGAAAGACAGCATTTGCCCTAAATATCGCAACGCATGCTGCACAAAGTACTAAAAAAGCAATTGCAGTATTCAACTTGGAAATGTCAGCAGAACAATTGGTTAATCGTATGATTAGTGCTTTAGGTGGTATTGAAGGTAAGAAATTAACTAATGGTCAGCTTGGACAAAATGATTGGAAAAAATATAATGAAGCTGTAAGTCAGCTTGCTGATACAAATATTTACATTGAAGATAATTCTGGTATAACTGTAAATGACATACGAGCTAAATGCCGTAGACTTGCAACTAAAAAAGAAGGGCTTGGCTTAATTATTATCGATTACTTGCAGTTACTTACAATGGGTGGCAGAAGACCAGAATCTAGACAACAAGAAGTTTCAGATATATCAAGAGCTATTAAAACTATGGCAATGGAGTTAAAAGTACCCGTTATTGCTTTAGCCCAGCTTTCACGTAATGCTGAAAAAAGAGAAAATAATGAACCAATGCTTGCCGATTTAAGAGAATCAGGTTCAATAGAACAAGATGCTGATATAGTTATGTTTATAAATCGTAAAGATTATTATAAAGCTAAGACCGAGCTTGGTAAGTCAGAAAATGTTGAAACAGATATTATAATTGCAAAACACAGAAAAGGTGGTACTGGAAAATTTACAGTTTTATTTGAGCCAACAATGATGAATTTCAAAAACTATATGGTTTTAGAAAAAGAAGGAGAATATTAATGAGTAAAAAGACACAAATTCTATGTATATTAACAACAATGATATTTGGAGTTGCAATGTTTATTGCTACTTCTTATAAAACTAGTTATGCTGATGAGGTAGAAGGGGTTTATCAGGTTTATCTAAATGGTGAAAAAATAGGTATGATTGATAGTCAAGATGAACTTTACGCACTTATTAATGAAGAACAATCAAGTATTAAAGATGAATATAATGTTGATCAGGTTTACCCACCGAAAGGGTTTTCAATAACAAAACTGAATACATATAATTCGAGTGTTTCGAGTGTTACAGATATATATGATAAAATTAAAGAATCTAAAAGTTTTACAATAAAAGGTTATACTATTACTGTAAGTGATAAAGATGATAATGGGGAAGCAAAGGTATTATTTAAAATAAACGTTTTAGATGAAAAAGTTTTTGAGGATGCTATTAAGAAGGTTATTTTGTCATTTATTCCTGAAGATGAGTATTTAGCCTATATAAATAATGAGCAAAAGGAAATTGTAGATGTGGGAGAAAGAATTGAAAATATTTATTTTCAAGAGAATATTTCAATTAAGGAATCTTATATAAGTACTGATGAAAAGATATTTACTGATGTAGACAGTTTGAGTAAATATTTGTTATTTGGTACTGATAGTAAAGAGTCAGAATACACTGTTAAAGTTGGTGATACCATTTCTAGTATTGCTGAGGCTAATGAATTAAATGTATCAGAATTTTTGGTTGCTAATCCGAAATATAAGAGTGAAAATGATTTACTAGCTGTAGGTGATAAGGTAATTATTTCGCTAATTAATCCAATGCTACAATTAGTTTATGATAAATATATTGTTAAAGATGTTGAAGAAAAATATTCAACTGAAACTAAATATGATTATTCTAAAGATACTAGTTATCGTTTAGTACAAACAAAGGGTGTTAATGGTATTCGTCGTGTTGCATCGCGTACTCAAGTTATAAATGGTGATGCTAGTCAACAGGTTGTTATTGATAAAGATAATACTTATATGGTAAGAGAAACTGTTAATGAAGTTATTGTTAAGGGTAAAAAATCAACTACTAGTAGCAGTTGGGGTAATTATGTTGATGATGGTACGGAATATGCTTGGCCAACATTAAAACCTTATATTATTACATCTGGATTTGGTACTCGTTACTTATTTAATCGTACTAGCCATGATGGTTTGGATATTTCTGGTACTGGTTATGGTTCACCAATTTTTGCTATTGCTAGTGGTACAGTTATATGGGCTGGCCGTGGTGGTTATGGTGGTTCAAGTATTGGTATAAATGTTGTTATTCAACATCCAAATGGTTATTGTTCTATCTATGGACATATGTCAGCTGTATATGTTTCTAAGGGACAACAAGTAAGTCGTGCTCAAAAAGTTGGAGCCATGGGTAAAACTGGTTTAGTTACTGGTACTCACTTACATTTAGGCTTCTGGACTGGTTTACCTTATCAAAAAGGTAGTAAAGCAATAAATCCTATCACATTGTATAAGTAATGAGAATTTGTGTATTAGCTAGTGGTTCTAAAGGTAATTCTACTTATGTAGAAACAAATAATCATAAAATCTTATTTGATATGGGAACAAATCTTAAATATATTAAAGAACGCTTAGAAGAATTAAGCGTTTCTTTAAATGATATTGATACAATAATAATATCGCATATTCATAGTGACCATATTGGTGCTTTAGAAAATTATATAAAAAAGTATAGTGGAAATGTTTATATGACAATGGGAATGATAGGTGAATTGGATAGTAATAATCCAATAAGTAAATATGAACATTTAGTGATTTTTGATGATGATATATATTTAGATAATATTAGAATTGAAGTAATAAAAACAAGCCATGATACTAAAGATTCTAAAGGCTATATTTTATATGAGGAAAATAATAGTGTTGTTTATTTAACAGATACTGGCTACTTGAATCAAAAATATTTTTCTAAATTAAGAAATAAAACTGTTTATTTATTTGAAAGTAATCATGATGTTGAAATGCTTCTTAATGGAAAATATCCACCTTGGTTAAAAGATAGAGTCGTAGGACCTTACGGTCACTTATCTAATAAAGATGCTAGTATTTATTTAGCTAAATTAATTGGAGAAGATACCAAAAAAGTTGTTTTACTCCATTTATCACATGAAAATAATACTGAAGAAAAAGCTATGGATACAATTAAAAGTATTTTCTTAGAATATGGGGTAGATTTTGGTAATATTAGTTGTGCTAAACAAAATGAGAAATCGGAGATAATAGAGTTATGATAAAGTTAATTTGTGTTGGTAAAATTAAGGAAAAATATTTAAGTGAATTAATTCTGGATTATAGCAAAAGAATTAATAAATATCATAAATTTAATATTATTGAAGTTAAAGATAATAACATTGAAGATGAAGGCAAAGAAATAGTAAGAAATATTGGAAAGAATGAATATGTGATTGCCTTAGCGATAGAGGGTAAACAAATGAATTCGTTAGAATTTGCTAGTTTTGTAAGAGATACTTTTAATCATTACGCATGTATAACATTTATAATTGGTGGTTCTGATGGAATTTTGGAAAATATAAAGAGCAATGCTAATATGTGTCTATCTTTTTCGAAAATGACAATGCCACATGGTTTATTTAGAGGAATCTTGCTAGAACAGATATATCGTTCTTTTAAAATAAATAATAATGAAACATATCATAAATAAATAAAAAAATTACTGAAAATAAAGACAGTAGTTTTTTTATTTGATAAAATAGTGTATGTAGAAAGAAGTGAAATTATGATAGGAAATGATTGGGATAACGAACTTAAGGTTATTTGGAATAGTCCAAATTTTAATAAATTTTATCAAAACGTCTTAAAGCTTTATGATAAAGAACCCATTTTTCCACCAAAAAAAGATATATTTAATGCTTTAAAATTGACTCCATATAAAGATGTTAAAGTTGTAATTGTAGGTCAGGATCCTTATCATGGTGAAGGCGAAGCGATGGGATTATCTTTTTCTGTTCATAAAGATATTAAGATACCACCATCTCTTAAAAATATATATCAAGAATTATACGATGATTTGGGAATAACACCTCATGGTGATGGCGATTTAACAAAATGGGCTAAAGAAGGAGTTTTGCTATTAAATAGTGTTTTGACTGTAAAAAAAGATAGCCCAGCATCACATAAAAATTTAGGCTGGGAGCTAATGACTGATTATATTATAAAAAAGGTAAATGCTAAAACGACACCTGTTGTCTTTATTTTATGGGGAAATTTTGCTAAATCTAAAGCTCAATATATTACTAATCCAATTCATTTAATAATTAGTAGTCCACATCCATCACCTTTTTCATGTCGTAGTGGTTTTTTTGGAAGTCGTCCTTTTTCTAGGACTAATGAATTTTTGGAAAAAAATAATCTCCAACCTATTGATTGGCGATTATAACTTAAAATCATCAATAATATCATCATTCATATCTTTATTATCAAAAAAATTACGAACAGTGATATTGTGAAATTTAGCAATTAAATTAGAAGGAAATTTACGAACTAATTCGTTGGACTTAGAAGTGTATTTATTATAGTATTTCTTGGCAGCATTTATTCTTTCATCCATAACTCTGATATCATTTAAAAGTTCACGATAATCCTTTATTTCTTCTAATTCTGGGAAATCATCTTGAATTTTATTAATAAGAAGAACAGTATCAACTAGTTTTCTTTCCAATTGAAAATTAGAGATACTTTCTTTTTTTAAATCATTTAAATCTTTAAAATTAATTTTTGTTTCTTTAATATTAGTTTTTATTAAAGATTCCAATTTAAGAAGGATATCATATTTAGAACGCAATGCTTCATCTATAATACTTTCAGATTCATCAATTTTAACTTTACAGTCTTGAAGAGCATTATAATATATAATATATGTAATCGTTCCAATACCTGAAATTATCAAAAGTATTAAGATAGCATAGATAAAAGCCATAATTTACACCTCATATTCTATACGAATAGTATAACACACAGTGACTTGCTAGTAAATAAATTATGTGCTATTGTAAAACTGGTGATATTTATGAATATTAAAAAAATAGTAGTTGGACAACTAGAAGAAAATTGTTATATCTTAGAAAAAGATGGTAAATATTTAGTGATTGATCCTGGAGATGAATTTAAAAAAATAGATGCTGAAATAAAGGGAGAATTAGAAGAAATATTGGTTACTCATAATCATTTTGATCATATTGGAGCATTAAAAGAACTAGAAGGAAAGTATGGACTGAAAGCTAACGACTATAAAAGAAATACTTTTAAATACGAAGTTATTGAAACACCTGGACATACTAGTGATTCTAAAACATTTTATTTTCCAGATGAAAATGTAATGTTTACTGGCGATTTTCTTTTTTATAATTCTATTGGTAGAATGGATTTACCTACTGGTAGTCAAGAAAAGATGCAACAATCCTTAGAAAAAATAAGCAAATATCCTTTAGATACAAAAATTTATCCTGGACATTTTTATTCTGGTGTACTAAAAATGAGCTTAGAAATAGTAAAGAACTTCTTTTTTTAGAAGTTCTTTTCAGAATAACTGTGACTGTAATTGATTCTTTCATCGAAAGTTACATAATTAAGATAAATCATTAAAATTAAATCCCATTCACCCGTATTCGGGTTACTAATAATTAAATGATCTCTTCCTGCTTCTTCAATACGACCAGCAAATATTTTGTTTCGCCATTCTGTGGAGTCTGGAAAACTAACGTAAGCTTTGACCATTTTTCCTTTATTTAGACGTAAAATGTTTTCTATGTAACTTTGTTCCATAGGAAGAGATGTTCCCATATTATAATCTTGATTAAAGTTATTAATTGGGTTGGGAGTATTTGCAGAATTAGGATTATTAATCATCCCTGGATTATTGGCATGATTCATATTAACATCATAATTATTTTGATTTGTTGGAAATGTTGGATTTTGATAGTATGCACCATTCATTTATAAATTCACCTCATTAACTATATGCAAAAGATAAAAATTATAGTATTATTATGGTAGGAGTAAGGTATTTATGAAAAGAATAGTGGGGAACTTAACTAATAAAGATAATTTGAAGAGATTATTTGTTTTTTTAATAGGATTATTTATCTTGGCAATTAATTATAATTTGTTTATTTTAACTAATGAATTTAATATTGGGGGCATGACTGGTATAGCTACAATGCTTAACTTTTTGTGTGGCATAAAGCCTTCTTATTTTATATTTATTAGTAGTGTTTTTCTGATAATTTTATCTTATTTTACTTTAGATAAAGATACTACTTATAATAGTGTTATTGGTGCTATTCTTTATCCAGTATTAATTGATTTTGTAAAACCTTTCTGTGATTTAATTGCTCCCAATTTATCTTTTTCTAATATTGTAATTACAATTATAATTGCTGGAACATTGCTAGGAATTGGCAATGGTTTAATATATAAAAGTGGTTTTACGGTTGGTGGTAGTGATATTATTATGAAAATAATTCATAAGTATCAACATTTAACCGAAGGTAAATCACAATTGTTAATGAATACGGTTATAGTGTTACTGGGAATTTTAGTTTTTGGTATACCAAGTGCTATTTATTCATTAATTTTATTGTTAATTTCAACTAAGATAGTTGATAAAATAATTATTGGTATTTCAACTAGTAAAATGTTTTTAATATCAAGTAAGAAATATCAAAAAATAAAAGAATATGTAATTAATGATATGAAAACTGGAGTAACTATTCTAGATACTACAGGTGGATTTCTGTTTGAAAAAGGCAAAATGCTGCAAGTAGTGGTTCCAACAAGATCTTATAATGCATTTAAAGAAAAAATTTTAAAAATAGATTCTAATGCATTTATTATAGTAAGCGACTGTTATGAGGTAACAGGCGGAAAAAAAGAAAAGAAAAAATTAATTTTTTAGTTGAGGAAGCATTATGATTAAGAAAATTTTAAAATACATAATGACAATTATGATTTTAGGGTGTATTGTTGGTTTGGTTAGTTATAAATGTGTAAATCTTTATATAGAAAGAACATATGGAAGTGTTAAAGCTGATGCTTTGACAAAAAATGATTTTTTTAAAGAAAATAAAGAATTACTTAGTAAGAATAAAGAACCAATTGAATATGTTTATGATAATAATTTTAAAGTAGATGAAGTAAATATAGAAAAAGTAGAAAAATTAGATCTTAATTCTTATACTTATATAAAAAATGAAATAACTACTTTAAATACAGATTATGAGATGGCTAGTGGGCTTAAAGATTTGTTATATCAAACAATAAATTCTTATAAAGGTAATTCATCTGTTTATATAATAGATTTAGCAAGTGGAATGTCAATTGGATATAATGTTGATAATATTTACCAAACTGCTAGTGTTATTAAGGCTGCTTACTGTCTTTATTTATATAAGCAAGTAAGCTTAGGACAAATAGACTTAGATGAAAAGTTAGAGTATACATATACATATTATAATGATGGTACAGGTCTTGTTAAAGAAAGTCCGGTAGGAACGTTGTATACTGTTAGAGATTTAATAAAATATACTATTGTTAATAGTGATAATATAGCTTATAAAATGTTACATGCTAGGTTTGGGGTAAGTGGATATAATGCTATGCTTGATGAGCTAGGTATAAAAAGGTTACATTTGTCTTTATATAATCCTTGGGGACTTACTGATTTAAGAAGTATGGCTATAATATGGCAAGAGATATATCATTTTGGCAAAGAAAATATTTGGGGTGAAGAATATTTAAATCTGCTTTCTAATAATGTTTTTAATTATTTTAAAAATACAATTCCTAATATTAGTAGTGCTACTAAAGAAGGATTTACTAATGATGTTACAATATCTTCAGGAATTTTATTTGGCTATCATCCAATGTTAGTCTTGGCAAGTGCTAATGTAAGTTATGATGATACACCGTATCGCCAAGTTAAAAGATTGTTGCCAGTTATTAATTTAATTATAAATGATTATACAAAGTATTTAGTTGATGAAAGTAATACTAATTAGGTATTATTCTTTTATTTTTTTTGAAATTATGTTACACTGATTATGGTAAGGTGGTTGAAGTGAAATTTATTGAAGTAAAAAATTGTTCAAAAGTATATAAGAATGGTGTTACAGCCTTAGCAAATGTTAATTTAAGTATCAAAAAAGGAGAATTTGTTTTTATAATTGGTCCAACCGCATCAGGAAAGTCAACTTTGATTAAAATGCTTTATCGAGAAGAACGTCCAACTTCAGGAGAAGTATATGTAGGTGGTGTTAATGTTAGTAAATTAAGAAATGGTAAAGTTTATAAGTTACGTCGTAAATTAGGGGTTGTATTTCAAGATTTTAAATTATTACCAAAATTAACTGTTTATGAAAATGTTGCTTTTCCGTTGGAAACGCAAGGTTTTAAAGATAGTGAAATAAAGCCAAAGGTAATGACGGCTCTTGAACTAGTTGGCTTAAAAGAGAAAGTAAAAAGCATGCCCAAGGAATTATCCGGTGGTGAAATGCAACGTGTTTGTATAGCAAGAGCCATTGTAAATGAGCCAAAAGTTCTAATTTGTGACGAGCCAACTGGTAATTTAGATCCAGAAACTTCAAAAGATATTATGAAAACTATAGATAGAATTAATAAAGAATTAGGAACGACAGTTGTAATGGCAACTCATGATCGTGATATTGTTGATAGAATGAAAAAAAGAGTGGTAACTATTGAAGATGGGGTAAAGGTAAGTGATGTAGAGAAAGGAGAGTATAAAGTCTATGAGGTACATGAGAATATTAATTAGAAACTTTCGAGATGGTATTAGAAGTGTATTTAGAAATTTTAGCCTTTCCATTGCATCAATTACATGTATAACAATAACACTTATTTTAGTTGCTATAGCTATTGTAATAAGTGCTAACGTTGATCATTTTACAAAGAGATTAGAAGAAACAATGACAATTGTTGTTTATTTAAAAGAAGATGTAACAGAAGAACAAAAGAATGATATTGAAGAAGAAATAAAAAAATTAAGAAATTATGATTCACTTGTTTATAAGTCAAAGGATGAATGGAAACAAGAAATGATTGATTCAAGCGAAGAATTAGGAGCGACTTTAAGCTATTTAGATACAAATCCCTTATTAGATTCTATTACAGTTAAGGTTACTGATATAAAAAGTTTATCATATGTTGCTAGTGCTATAAGAGGCATGGATGGTGTAAAGTCAGCTAAGTACGGAGAAGAAAGTGTTGATAAGTTAGTTTTTATTTTTGATATAGTAGAAAAAGCAATGATTGTAATTGTATGTGCTTTAATATTAGTTACAGCCTTTCTAATAAGCAATACTATTAAACTTACTATATTTTCAAGACGTAGTGAAATTGAAATAAAAAGATTAGTTGGTACCAGTAATTTTGCTATTAGACAACCATTTATTATTGAAGGTTTTATTTTAGGAATCATTGGCTCGTTAATTCCAATTATTATTACTATTTATGGTTATATTTTACTCTATGATCATTTTGATGGTTATTTGTTTTCCCATATTGTTGAGTTAATAAAACCAATGAATATAATATGGTTTGTATCAATAATATTAGCAATTATTGGCGGCTTGGTAGGTATGTTTGGTAGTAGCAGGGCTGTTAGAAAGTATCTGAAAATATAATGAAAAAGTTTATAAATTATAGCATAAGAATTGTTTTGTGCTTCTTATTATTAATTCCTTACTTTTTAGAACCATTTAGTGTTATGGCTGCTACTAATAATAGTAAGGCTACTACCATAGCTGGTTTAAGAAAAGAATTGTCAGCTTTAAAACAACAAAAGACTGATAAGCAAAATGAGAAAAAACAAACTCAAAGTCAAATTAATCAAAATAAACAGGCTGTAGAAAATGCTAGACAAGAACAAATACAAATAGCAAATGACGTTGTTGATGCCGAGGAAAAAATTAAGAAAAGTAATGAAGATATTGTTAAGGCTAAAGAAGATGTTGATTTAGTTTTAAAATATTATCAATTAACAAATAATCAAAATGAATATTTAGAATATATTACTGGAGCCTCTAGTCCAACTGATTTGATTATGCGAGTTGAAGCAGTATCACAATTATCTAATTATTATAAAAATAAAATAGATGATTTAGACAATCTAATAAAAGAAAATGAACAGTTAAAAATTGATTTGGCTAATAAAAATGTAGAATTAGATGAGAAAATTGCAAATACGTCTAAAGCAATTTCTAAATTAAATAATCAATTAGATGAAATAAATGATATCAATGAAGATATTGACTCACAAATAAAAAATCAAGAAGCTTTAATTAATTATTATAAGACTATTTGTACAAGTGAAACTCAGTTATTAACATCGTGTACAACAGTTCAGGCTTCATCTGGCTGGTTAAAACCTGTTATCAAAGGTAAAATAAATTCACGTTGGGGTTATCGTAATCAAGTTTTAAATACTGGAACATTCCATAATGCTCATGATATTGGTGGTAATGCAGAAGGAACTCCTGCTTATGCCGCTGCTGCTGGTACGGTAGCTGCTATAACTCGTAGATCAAGTTGTGGTGGCAATATGGTTTATATTCATGTAAATGTTTTAGGTAAAGCCTATACTATGCAATATGCTCACCTTTTATCAATAAAGGTTAAAGTTGGTGATAAGGTTACTACTAATACTGTAATTGGTCTTATTGGTGGTGGTTCTACAGCGAAAGCTAACGGTGGTTATGATAGATGTACTACAGGTACCCACTTACATTTTGGCATATCAAAAGGATATTATTTAAAAGACTATACAAGGTGGTCAAAATTTATTGCTAATTCCATTGAACCTCCTGGATATCCAAAAACTGGAGTATGGTGGTATTCTAGATAAAAAAGAAACTATATAAGAAAATCGAGACATCGAAAATCAAATATAGTTTTTTTTGATGTGAGCCGAAGTAAGGTATTAGAATTAGAAAAATATTGAAGTTATATTACTTTGGTTAATTAGTTGATATTAGTTATAAATGGGGTAAATTTTATGAATATAACTTGTAATTGCTCACATCGATTGGTAGAATATCATATTAGATATAGTTATTCAAAGAGCTATAATTATTAAATAATAAATATTTTGTTACCAAACTTGTAGTTTTGTATAAAAAAGATAAAGTTTAGTTTATTGGATTGATGCTATTTATAAACTTTGGTAAAATTTATAAAAATTAAGAAAGGAAAAATTATGACTTATACGACGAGAATAAAAGATGAAATTGCTCATCTTGATAGTAATGTTGTTGAAGCAATAGCTGAGTTGTCAGCATTTATTCGTTTTGATAGTGATATTAAAGATAATGAAATCATTTTAACTATCGAAAATGCTTCCGTTGCTAGAAGAATATATACTTTAATGAAAAAGTGTTTTCAGATTCGACCTAGAATGACGGTTAGAATTCAAAATCGTTTTCGAGTTAAACAGATATATATTTTAACATATAATAATGCTAGTGAAGTATTAGAAAAATTAAATATAGTAGAAAGTAATGCGAAGGTAATGCCAGATGCTTATATGCTAGCAACCGATGAAGAGAAAATAGCCTTTTTAAGAGGACTTTTCTTAGCAACAGGAAGTGTGAGTAATCCACAAACTAGTGGTTATCATATGGAAATGAGTGTTACTACTAAAGAAGAGGCTAACTTAATTGTCCATTTATTAAAACAATTTAATATTGTTTCTAAAATATTAAAAAGAAAAACTAGATATATGATTTATGTTAAACAAGCGGAGATGATAAGTGATACTTTAAAAATGTTTGGTGCTATTAATAGCATGTTCTTTTTTGAGGATATCAGAATTTATCGCGACCATAAAAATATGGTAAATCGTTTAAATAATTGCGAAATAGCTAATCAAGAAAAGACAACTATAACTGGTCTTAAACAATTAGAGGATATAGAATATTTAAAAAAACATGATTTATTGGGGCTTTTAGATGAAAGAATTCAAGATGTTATTGAGTACCGAATTAAGTATCCAGAAACATCATACCAAGAATTAGCAGAAATTGTCTCGGTAGAAAGTGGAAAAACAATAAGTAAATCTGGAATAAATCATTATTTTCGAAAGATTAAAGAATTAGTTAATCGTCATAAAGAAAAGATAGATAGAAATTAAATAAATAATTTTTAAAAGTAACTGATTATTTCAAATTTTTTTTAATTATTTGAAAAATTATTTAAATTATAATAACTTTTAATCTTGCTAAGAATATTATTGCTTAAACTATCGATTTAATGATAAGATATAAATAGTAGAGGTAATAATATGAGTGAGTTAGTATTAGAAAAAAAGAAAAAGAAAAAAATGAATAAATGGCTTTTAATAGGTGTTTTTTTGTTAATAGCTATTGCTCTTTTATGCGTTATATTTTATACATTGATGAACAATCCTAAATATGTTATTAGACAAAGTGTAATTAGAACATTTGCACTAGTTGATACAAAAGAAGAAAATCCAACTTCTACTTTACAGTTTGGAACAACAATTAAGCTAGGTGGAAATTTAGTTGATGATACACTAGCAGATGATGCTTTAAATATTCGTGGCTTTATTGATGGTGATAATGATAAAACTCAAATATCAGGTAGTGTGACTGAAGATGGTAAAAAGATTTTAAGTGGTAGTACTCTTAATGATAAGGGGAGTAGCTATATAGCTAGTGATAATTTGTTCGATAATGTTTATAATCTTGATAATTATGATTGCACTGGCAAAGATAATTTGATTTGTAATTTTATTAAAGTAGAAGATAATTCAAATGATATTAATATTGATGTAAAAAACGTATCACTAGGTAAAGCTGTAGACAGTTTAAAAAATGCAGTTTTAGATAGTATTAGTAATGATAATGTTTTTAGAAATAAAGGAACTTCTAAAGATGAATTTGCTAAGTATAATAAATATACTTATAAATTAGATAAAGATACAGTTAGTAAAATATATAATAACTTAGATGATTCAGCATACTATTTTATTTATAATTTTATGTATGTTTTTCTAGATTACAATTCGTTTAGTGAAGCTAAAAAAAGTATTGAAGAACGAATTAATAATATAAACGATACTTTAGAAATAAATATTTATACTTCTGGATTATTAAATAATTTTGCAGGAATTGAAATAGGAAATAGTAGTACTATCTTTAACTTTAGTTATAATAAAGAGACAAAAAAAATGAATTTTGGTTTACCTAATTCTAAATTTAGAGCTGAGAGTATTAAAAACGATGATGGAGTTATTGTTGCTTCCCTATATTATAAAGATGTTTTATTAGGAACAATAAATCGTGAGAAAAAAGATAATGCTACTACTACGGAATGTAAGTTTAATCTTTTAGGAATGACTATAAATTTAAATATGACAAATAAGATTAATACTGATACTGATGATGATTTAGCTGGACTTTTAAATGTAAATCTTAGTTTAGATGCGTTAATTTATAATTTCGATTTTAATTTAGAACTTGATTATAATCTTTCAACTAATATAACAATTAAACCTATAGAGACAAAAGATGCCATTGATTATAATGATATGAGTCAGGAAGAAAAAGACAAGATAGATTCAGAAATGCAAAATTTTTATAAGACAAATATTGGACAAATTTTTAGCTTTTTTGGTGAAGACGATATTTTAGAAGATAATATTATAAGTGATACTTTCTAATATATAACTAATAAAATTAATTAAGGAACTTTAAATTTACTGGTGATTGTAAGTTAAAGTTCTTTTTTAGTTTTTAGTAATAATTTGTCTTTAAAGAAATGGTTCTAATCTTATTAAAAAATTAATAAAATTTAAAAGACTTTTAAAAAGTTTTTTGATATAATCGAAGAGAGAATAGAAGGATGTATATGAATAATAAAGTTAGAATTACTTATAATGATGGTAAACAAATAGATGTTTTAAAAAATATTAAAATAGTTGATGTGGTTGCCAAGTTGCCAAATAGCCTGCAAAAGAAAATAGTGGGAGCTAAAATAGATAATACGATAGTAAATTTTGATACTAAATTAAAAAGAGATTGTACAATTAATTTTGTTGATAGTAATGATTTGGCTGGCTATAAAATGTATCAAGCAGGTTTGAAATTTGTTTTTTTAGCTTCAATGTATGATATTTATGGGAAGAAAGTTGATATAAGTTTTGACCATTCAATTATGCGTGGTATGCATATTACTATTAATGATTTGAAAATTACTAATAAAGAAATTATTAAAATTAAAGAAAGAATGGCTAAAATTATTAGTAGTAATTTAAGGATTGTTAAGATGAATGTTCTTAGCAAAGAAATGGTAGAATTTTATAAAAAAGAAGGTAAGGTTCCTAATTATCATAATGTTTTAAATATTGATGATGAGTTAGTTACAATATATAAGTTAGAAGATTATTTTGATTATTTTTATGTTGAAATGCCTTATAGTACAGGCTGTCTAAATCGTTTTGATTTAGTTGCCTTAAATGATTCTGAAATTGTTTTATTATTTCCAACACCTAGAAGCCAAGATGAAGTGCCTTCTTATGTTCATTATGAAAAAGTTATCGAGTGTTTTAAAAGCGAAAAAGAATGGCTATATAGGTGCAATATCCCATATGTTTATCAAGTTAATAAAGTAGTAGCTAGTGGTAAAATTAAAGATTTGATTAGATTAAGTGAAATTAATTATGATAATAAAATTCATGAGGTTGCTAATAAAATTCTAGAAAAAAATAGCAAATTTGTAATGATTGCTGGTCCTTCTAGCAGTGGTAAAACCACAACTTGTAAAAAATTATCATTAGATTTACAAGCAAGGGGAATTAAGACTTTAACTATTAGTGTAGATGATTATTTTAAGAATAGAGTTGATACTCCTAAATTACCAGACGGAAAATATGATTTTGAAAGTGTAGCATCAATCGATGTAGAATTATTAAATAACGATATTAATTCTTTATTATCTGGAAAAGAGGTTGAGCTTCCGACTTATAATTTTGTTTCTGGAGTTCGTGAATATGTAAATGGTACCACTAAAATAGATGACAATTATATTATATTAATGGAAGGATTACATTGTTTAAATGATGAATTAACACCATATATTAATAGTGATATTAAGTTTAAAATATATCTAAGTCCATTTATGCCACTAAATTTAGATAGCAATAATTATATTAGTACGACTGATTTAAGATTAATAAGAAGAATGATAAGAGATAATCGGACTAGAGGTAATGATGTTAGTAAAACAATTTGCTCATGGCAAGATGTACGTAGCGGTGAGGAAAAGTATATTTTCCCATATATTAATACCAGTGATGTCATTATTAATACTTCGTTAGTTTATGAATTAGGAGTTTTAAAGGTGTTTGCTGAACCTCTTTTATATTCAGTTGGTACTGATTCTTTATATTATGAAGAAGCACGTCGTCTTATTAACTTCTTAAAGAATTATTATCCAATTTCAAGTGAGTATATTGCTGATGACTGTGTTTTAAGGGAATTTATTGGTGGTTCTTGTTTTGAAAAGTGATGGTGGCTAAATAAGGTATATATAATAAGGAAAATGTTTTATAAACTTACTATGTTATATAGATAAGTATATTAAAGCTTTTAATGAGTTTTTACAAGAATAATTTAATGATTGATGGATAAAATATATAATATGGTAAGTGAAATTAATATAAATATGATAATTATAAAATAATAAATAAAATTTATAAAAAGTTATAGAAAAGAAAGGGTTATAGAAGTGAAAAAAATAGCAATTAATGGATTTGGGAGAATTGGACGTTTAGCATTTAGGGAGATGATTACGAGTAAAGATTTGGATGTTGTGGCAATTAATGATTTAGCAACAGCAGAAGAATTAGCATATCTTTTAAAATATGATACTAATCATCGTAGTTTTCATGAAGAGCAAATTGGCTTTGAAAACGATTTCTTGGTAATTGCAGGAGTAAAAAGAATAAAAGTATATAGTGAGAAGGATCCTATTAATTTACCTTGGAAAAAATTACAAATTGATGCGGTTCTTGAATGTAGTGGGCATTTTACTAAATATGAGGATGCATATAAACATATTGAAGCTGGTGCTAAAAAAGTGGTTATATCAGCTCCAGGTAAGGGCGATATGAAGACTATTGTTTATAATGTTAACCATGAAATTTTGGATGGTTCTGAACAAATTATTTCGGCAGCTTCTTGTACAACAAATTGTATGGCACCAGTTGTATCGGTAATTGAAAAAAATATTGGTATAAAGGGTGGTGCTATGAGTACAATTCATGCCTATACAAATGATCAAGCTACTCTTGATATAACACATAATAAAGGTATTTATGCTAGACGTGGTAGAGCTTGTGCTGCTAATATTGTTCCTGCATCGACTGGAGCAGCTAGTGCAATTGGTAAAGTTATTCCTTCTTTAGATGGTAAAATTGTTGGTAAAGCATTTAGAGTTCCTGTACCAGATGGTTCAATGATTGATTTAACTTTAGAATTAGCAAAAAATGTTACTAAGGATGAATTAAATAATTTATTTATTACTAATCAAAATGCAACTTTAAAAGTATCTAATGATCCAATTGTTTCAAGTGATTGTATTGGTAAGAAATGTGGTGCCATAGTCGATTTACTTTCAACTGATGTTATTAGTTTTGGGGATACTTGTTTAGCAAAAGTTGTAGCTTGGTATGATAATGAAATGGGTTATACTCATCAAATGATATCTACTTTAAGATATTTATTAAGTTTAGAAAAATAAAAGTTTGATTATAAGATATAATTATATAATCTTATGAATTTAAATTATATATAATTTAATACAAATTAATATGAAAGTGTGATAATTAATTATTAGAAAGTAATTATTATTATGCTTTTTTTAAATTCCATAAAATTACAGTATTTTTACAGTTTTTTTAAAAGAAATTTGATATAATAAAAAAGTAATTAATAATAAAAGATTAATTTTTAAGAAAGGTTTAACTAGTTATAATTTATGAATAATAATAGAAGTAATACAAGAATGATTGCAATAGCAGATGATTTTGTTCTTAACGAAGAATGGAGTAAAGAAATAGATAAAGCTAGTTCTCCGCATTTAGAAATGTTAAAAAGATTTATTGAATCATTAAATAAGAATCGTGTTGTTGATTGTGATATAAAGACCAATAATGTGATGATTGGAAGCATTAGTTTAGCAAGGGCTATTAAAGGAATAGTTATTCAGGTTGTGCCAAGTGGGGATGATGACATATCGCTAGTAATATATTATGATGAAAATGGATTAAGCCGTGGTGTTTATGAGAATATGAAATTGGTATATTCTAATTTGGTTACTGGCATAAGAAACGATGCTATTGATAAAAATTATGATGCTCAAAATATTGGTGGGGTTTTAGCATTATCAAAGTATGATTTTTCTGATTCTGATAATTTTGAAAGAGATGATACCCAAGCTAGTTTATCTTTTGAAGAAATAGCTTCACATTTACCATATAATTTTGTTAATGAAAGGAGAGCTTAATATGAAGTGTTTATTACAAGAAACTGATGTTTTAAACAAAAGAGTAATTGTTCGTTGTGATTTTAATGTTCCAGTTAAGGATGGACATATTTTAGATGATACAAAGATAAAGGCATCTTTAGAAACTATTAATTATTTAATTGATAAAAATTGTAAGATAATTTTACTTTCACATTTTGGAAAAGTAAAAACTGAAGAAGATAAAAAGAAATATAGTCTAAGAATAGTTGCAGAACGTCTAAATGAGCTTGTTAGTAGTAATGTTATTTTTTCACCAGAAACTAGAAGCAGTTTTTTAGAAATAAAAGCAACTGAGTTGCAGCCTAAAGAGATATTATTGGTAGAAAATACGCGATTTGAAGATGTTCCTAATGGTTTTGAAAGCAATAATGATCCTCAGCTAGCCGCATACTTTGCTTCCTTAGGAGATGTTTTTGTTTTAGATGCTTTTGCTAGTAGTCATCGTATGCATGCCTCAACTAGTGGTATTACCAAGTTTATTCCAAGCTGTCTTGGTTTTTGTGTTCAAAAGGAAATGGAAATGCTTAATAAATATGTTCTAAATCCAGAAGCTCCTTTTACTATTATTATGGGTGGAGCAAAGATTACTGATAAATTGCCACTTATTGAAAAATTATTACCTAAATGTAATCATATGTTGTTAACTGGTGGTCTTGCTAATAGTTGTTTAAAGTCTTTAGGGCTTAATGTTGGGGAGTCTTTAACTAGTGATGATGCTGAAACATTAACAAGAGTAAAAGAAATATTAAAAGAATATAATAAAAAAATAGTTTTACCATTTGATGCTATTGTTGGCAAAAAGTATGATGACAATTATGTAGTTTCTAAAGATATTAACAAACTTGCAAATGATGAGATAATTGGCGATATAGGTCCTAAGACTTTAAAAGTTTATAAAAAAATTATTGATGAATCTAAAACAATATTTATGAATGGTACAGCGGGCATTTATGAGGAAGCCAAATTTAGTAATGGTACTTTAGAATTATTAAATATTGTTACTTCTAGTTCTGCCAAGACGATTGCTGGTGGTGGGGACTGTATTGGGGCTATTGACAAGTTTAATATGGCTGATAAATTTACTTATATTTCAACTGGTGGTGGTGCTACGTTAGAATATATTATTAATGAAACTTTACCAGCTATTGCTACAATTAGTGATAAAGAAGAAGTGCTGTAAAAAAGTTTATTCATTAAAGAAAAGTAAAATGTGATCTTATTCGACAAATGTTGTCAAAATATAGTGTGGCGTTTTGAAATATTTATATTTATAATGGAATTATGTAGTACGAAAAGGGAGAAAATATGATAAATATACTTATGATAGATGAAGTATCTAGTATTAAGGGTTTTTCTGAATTTTTAAATTCTAAAAGTAGTACACAAGTTAATATAAAGTATAAATGTAGTGATGGCTTAGAAGGATTAGAAATGATAAAGCAGTATCAAGATGATATAGATTGTATTATTTTATCCTTAGTTTTACCATCATTAGATGGGGTTGGCATTTTAAAATATTTAAAAAAAGAAAATATTAATAAAAGATTAATTCTTTATACGTATAATACTAATTTAGATTTATTAAAGTTACTTGGAGAGTATAATATTTTATTTGTTTTATATAAAGGAATGGATTTAGGTTTACTAGAAGATAGAATTATTGATGTTGGAACTTTGAAGAAAAAAGAAGAAGTAGAAGATAAAAAGCCAATGCAAGAAATGACTAAAGAAATTTCTAGACTTTTGCATGATCTTGGTATGCCTAGTCATATTAAAGGATACCAATATATAAGAGATTCTATTGAACTTATGTATAATAATCCAAATGTTTTAGGAGGAATTACTAAAGAAGTATATCCTTTTATTGCTGATAAGTATAACACTACTCCTTCTAGAGTAGAAAGAGCTATTAGACATGCTATTGAGGTAAGTTGGACGAGAGGCGATTATGACTTGATGGAGGAAATATTTGGTCATTCTGTCGATTTTGATAGGGCAAAACCGACTAATTCAGAATTTCTGGCTACTATTGCTGACAAATTAAGCATTGAAGCTAAAAGTAATGGTAGTATTTAAATTATTAACTATCACTTTAAATAATTTTATTTGGTGATAGTTTTTTCTTAAGATATGGGGAATGTTGATTATTAAAAATTAGCTGTTATAAATTAAGCTTAAAAAAATTAAGAATAGGCAATATTTCAAATAAAGATAATATTTAGAAAAATTACAGTTTAAAAAATGATGGTAAGAAAAAATATAAATGCTATAAAAGTAATAGTAAAAATAAGAATAAATCTTGAAAATGGTAGGAGATTTGTGATAATATTTGATTGCTAATATAAGAAAAGAGATTGGTATGAAAATGTATAATTTTTAAGTTTTAGTACCAATATTTATTAGGAGTGATTTCAATGAAAAAAGTATTAACAATAATTTTAGATGGTTTTGGACTTCGTAATGCGGTTCATGGCAATGCTGTAAAGCTAGCTAAAATGCCAAATTTTAAGAAGTTATGGAATGAGTATCCTCATAGTCAGTTGCTTGCTAGTGAAAGAGCTGTTGGCTTAGAAAAGGGTCAAATGGGTAATAGTGAAGTAGGACATACTACTATTGGGGCTGGTCGTTTGATTAAACAAAATTTTATGGAAATAACTGATTGGTTTAGTAAAAAAGAAATTTTAAAAAATGAAAATTTCTTAAAAATGGTTGAATATGCTAAAGAAAATGATAAACCAATTCATATGTTAGGTTTGCTATCTGACGGTGGAATTCACTCACATATCAAGTTTAATATGTGGATGCTTGATTACTTACATCAAATGGGAATTGAAAAAGTTTATGTTCATGCTATTACTGATGGTCGTGATACAGGAACAATGACTAGTGGTGGCTATATTGATGAGATCAATGCTAAATTAAAAGAATATGGCTATAATGAGGTAGCTAGTGTTTGCGGTAGATATTATGCTATGGATAGAGATAAGAAGTGGGATAGAACTAAATTATATAGTGACATGCTTACAATGGGGACAGGTGCTAAAGTTAAAAATTTAAAAGAATCAATTAACTTTTGCTATCAAAAGAATGTTACTGATGAATTTTTACCACCAATCATTATGGAAGGTACACCTAAGATAAATGATGGGGATGTCGTTTTATGGATGAATTATCGTCCTGATCGTGCAAAGCAAATATTACAAGTATTAACGGATAATAATTTCAAAGAGTATGAAACAATTAAATATAAAGATTTACAAGTATTTACAATTTATCCAATCGAAGAAGCTAAAAAATCATATCATTTCTTAGATACTCCAGATATTGAAAACAGTTTAGGTGTATATTTAGCTCAATTGGGTTTATCACAAGCTCGCATTGCTGAAACAGAAAAGTATGCCCATGTTACTTATTTCTTTGACGGTGGCAAGGAATATAAATTAGATAAATGCGATCGTTATTTAGTACCTAGTCCAAAGGTTGCTACTTATGATTTAAAACCAGAGATGAGTTGTAAAGAAGTAACTAAAAAATGCTTAGAATGTTTAGATAAAGATTATGATTTTATTTTAGTTAATTTTGCTAACCCTGATATGGTTGGACATACTGGTAATTTAGATGCTACTATTGAGGCTTTAGAAGTGATTGACTATTGTTTAGGCAGTATTGTTAGCAAGGCTAAAGAAAATGATTATACTTTATTTATAATGGCTGACCATGGTAATTGTGATTATATGTTAGATGATAATGATAATGTTATAACTACTCATTCATTATATCCAGTTCCTTTTATTGTTACAGATATGTCTGTTAAGTTAAAAAATGGTGATTTAACAATGGTGGCTCCAACTATTCTTAAGTATATGGATATTGCATGTCCTCCAGAAATGAAAGATACTGATATTTTATTTGTTAATGATAATGAGACTAAAGAAAATTAGAATGTGTTAAATAAATAAAATTAAAATAAATTTTAAGCATATAAATTAGATTTATAACTTGCTTTTTTGTTATGGTTCCTATTGTTTGATAGGAACTTTTTTGTCTAAATAAAACCCTCGGATAGTCCGAGGGTTCGGTTTAGCTTTAGCGATGAGTCTTTAAAATTAAAACTCCTTTGTTATAATAGATAATGCAATCTGACAAAATGCATTAAAAATAACAAAGGAGGGATGTCCAATGAAGGACATGAATAGTTTATCACATACAAAGTGGAATTGTAAATATCACATAGTATTTGCACCAAAGTACAGAAGAAAAGCATTTTATGGTTCGAATAGATTAGAAATAGGTGCAATTTTGAGAGAATTATGCAGATGGAAAGAGGTAACAATAATAGAAGCTGAAGTTTGTCCAGATCATGTTCACATGTTCGTAGAAATACCACCAAAATTAAGTATATCGACATTTATGGGATATTTAAAAGGAAAAAGTAGTGTAATGATATACCAAATATGGGGCAATTTGAAATATAAATATAGAAATCGTTCATTTTGGTGTCGAGGATATTATGTTGATACAGTTGGAAAAAATGAAGTAGCAATACAGCAATACATAAAAGAGCAATTGAGCGAAGATAGACAAGCAGAACAATTAACAATGGATAATATAGACCCGTTTACGGGCAGCCATAAGTAATTTGCAAGTGTCAGATTGTTGTAACGCTTTTAAGCGAGGCATTAATAAGAGCCTTATAAGGCGACAGAGAAAGACCACTGGCTAAGCCGGTGGTTGTTTATTAGATGAAACTTTGGATTGAATTTTTAATTTTTATTCTTATTCAACAATATAAATATTAATGTTATAAGTGATGTTTAAAAAAGAAAATATTTTTATTGATAGAAACAATTTTATATGAAAAAAATTGGCAAAAAAAAATTGTAGGAATATGAAAAAAATGCTTGATTTATAGGTATAATGTATGGTATTATTTTGATTGTATGACTGCAGGGATGTGTGAGGTTGCTGATACACTAGGCAGGGTTGATTGATATAAATTAATCAAAAATGCCAATATCAGGTAATTCATTACGGAGCAAGTCTATACTAGATATAGGCGAAGGGAGGACATGTAATGTCAAAAATACGCATTAATCTTAAAGCATATGATCATAGAAGTATTGATTTAGCTGCTGGCAAGATTGTAGATGTTGTAAAAAGAACTGGGGGAACTATTTCTGGTCCAATTCCTCTTCCTACTGAAATCGAAAAGGTTACAGTATTAAGAGCTGTACATAAGTACAAAGATGCACGTGAACAATTCGAGTCACGTACTCATAAGAGACTAATCGAAGTAAAAGAACCTAGTAAAGAAACTATTGAAGCTCTAAGTCGTTTAGACTTACCAAGTGGAGTTGCAATTAGTATTAAACAATTATAATAAATAATGGAGGAAAAATTATGAAAGGAATCTTAGGACGTAAGGTTGGAATGACTGAAGTCTTCACTAAAGAAGGTAAAGTAATTCCTGTCACAGTAATTGAAGTTGAAAAAAATACTGTTATGCAAGTTAAGACTGTTGAAAATGACGGTTACAATGCAATTCAATTAGGCGTATGTGACAAAAAAGAAAAGAACGCCACTAAAGCTAGTATTGGCCATGCTAAAAAGGCTAATACAAATCCTAAGCGCTTCTTAAAAGAAATAAGAGATTATGAAGGCTCTTATAACTTAGGGGATACAATAGATGCTTCCTTATTTGCTGCTGGTGAAGTAGTAGATGTTACAGGAACAAGCAAAGGTCACGGAACACAAGGCGTTATTAAACGTCATGGCCAAAAGAGTGGTCCATCTGCACACGGATCACGTTATCATAGAAGACCAGGTTCAATGGGTACTATGAGACCAATGAGAGTATTACCAGGTAAGGCTTTACCAGGACATATGGGTTGTGAAACTGTTACTATTCAAAATTTAGTAGTTGTTGAAGCAAATCCAGCTGAAAACTATATTTTGGTTAGTGGTAATGTTCCAGGTGCAAAACAATCTTTAGTTTTAATTAAATCTGCTGCTAAAAATGAAAGAAAAGCAGAAAATAATGAATTAGTTTCATACGAAACAGTTGTTGATAGCGTTGCTAACGATGACACTGAAGCTAAAGAAGAAAACCAAGAAAATTAATTTTCTAGAAAGGTGATTAATCTATGGCAAAAGTTGAAGTAAAGAATTTAAAAAATGAAAAAACTAAAGATTTAACATTAAATGCCAAAGTATTTGGCATTGAGGTAAATGAAGTTGTTTTGAAAAAAGCAATTGATTTACAATTAGCTGCTACTAGACAAGGAACTGCAAAAACTAAGACAGTTGCTGAAGTATCTGGTGGTGGAAGAAAACCTTGGAGACAAAAAGGTACTGGACGTGCTCGTCAAGGTAGTATTCGCGCTACACAATGGCGTGGTGGTGGAATCGCTGGTGGGGTAGTTCCTCGTGATTACACATTTAAAATGAATAAAAAAGAAAGAAACTTAGCTCTTAAGAGTGCTTTAACTGATAAAGTTAATAATAAAGAATTAATTGTTGTTGATTCTTTAGCAATCGCTGATAGCAAAACTAAGACAGTTAAAGAATTAATTAAGACTTTAGGCTTAGACGGCAAAGTGTTATTTGTAACTGCTGATGAAGCTGCTAATCTATATTTAGCAACAAGAAATCTTGGTTATGTTTATACACTTATGAGCGATGAAATTAACTGCTATGATTTAGTAAATGCTGATTATGTAGTTGTTGAAGAAGCTGCTGTTAAGATGATAGAGGAGGCACTTAAATAATGAAAGATTATACTGATGTAATTATTGCACCTGTTATAACTGAAAAATCTATGTATGCTAAAAATAATGGTGTATATACATTTAAAGTTAGTAAAAGTGCTAACAAAATCCAAATTAAAAATGCTATTGAAAAATATTTCGGCGTTAAGGTTACAAGCGTTAATACTGTAAATACTAAAGCAAAAAGTAAAAGAGTAGGTCGTTATACAGGTAAAACTAAGACTTACAAGAAAGCTATCGTTACATTAAAAGATGGCGAAAAGATAGAATATTAGGATAGGAGCTGATATTATGCCAATTAAGAAATATAAACCTACTACTAATGGTAGAAGAGGTATGTCGACACTTGCTAATACAGAAATTACTACTACTACTCCTGAAAAAAGCCTTTTAGTTAAAAAGACTAAATCTGGTGGTAGAAATAATCAAGGTAGAATGACTGTTCAACACATTGGTGGCGGCGCTAAACAAAAATATAGAATAATTGATTTTAAGAGAAATAAAACTGGTGTAACTGGTAAAGTTGCTACTATTGAATATGATCCAAATCGTAATGCTAATATTGCTCTTATTAATTATTTAGATGGTGAAAAAAGATATATTATTGCACCAAAAGATTTAAAAGTAGGAATGATTATTGAATCTGGTAGAGATGCTGATATCAAAGTTGGTAATGCTCTTCCTCTAGAAGTTATTCCTGTTGGTACTGTTGTTCATTGTATCGAACTTCAACCAGGAAAGGGTGCTGAACTAGCTCGTTCTGCTGGTGCAAGTGCACAAATTCTTGGCCGTGAAGGTAAATATGTAATGTTAAGATTACAATCTGGTGAAACAAGAAAAGTTTTAGGTACTTGTATGGCTACAATCGGTGTTGTAGGTAACGAAGACTTCGAACTTGTAAATATTGGTAAAGCTGGTAGAAAACGTCATATGGGTGTTAATCCAACAAACCGTGGTTCTGTTATGAACCCTAATGATCACCCACATGGTGGTGGCGAAGGCCGTACTCCAATTGGACGTAAGGCACCAATGACTCCTTGGGGTAAACCAGCTCTAGGCTTGAAGACTAGAAAGAATAAGAAAGCATCTGACAAGTTAATTGTTAGTCGTAGAAAGAAGTAGGAGGATTTAAATAATGGCAAGAAGTTTAAAAAAAGGACCTTATGTATTCGATAGATTACTTAAGAAAGTTCAAAAATTAAATGAAACTGGTAAAAAAGAAGTTGTTAAAACTTATTCACGTCGTTCAACAATTTTCCCTGACTTTGTAGGACATACAATTGCTGTTCATAACGGAAAAGAATTTATTCCAGTTTATATAACTGAAGATATGGTAGGACATAAGCTTGGTGAATTTGCGTTAACTCGTAAATTTGGTGGCCATGCTGGTCAAAAATAGGAAGGATAATTAGAATGGAAGCATACGCAATACATAAAGGTGCACAAGTTCCTCCACGTAAAGCAAGAATGACTCTTGACTTAGTTCGTGGTAAGGATGTTAAGACTGCACAAGGTATTTTAGCTAATACAAATACAAAAGCTAGTCGTTTAATCAGCAAAGTTTTAAATAGTGCTGTTGCAAACGCTGTTAACAATAATGGTGCTAAAGAATCCGATCTAGTTATCAGTGAATGTTACATTAATCCAGGTGTAACTCGTAAGAAAATTAGATTCGGTAGTCGTTCAAATGTTGATAGACACGATAAACGTACTAGTCATATAACTATTAAAGTTAGTGATAACGTTAAGGAGGCAAAATAATGGGACAAAAGGTAAGTCCAATTGGCTTAAGAATTGGTGTTAATAAAGATTGGGAATCTAAATGGTTTGCCAACAATAATGATTTTGCTAAATGTTTAAATAACGATATTAAAATTCGTTCATTCTTAGCAAAAGAACTAAAAGAAGCAGCAGTTGCCTCAATCGTTATTGAAAGAAATGAAAAAAGATGTGATGTTACTATTAAATCTGCTAAACCAGGAGTAATCATTGGCAAAGGTGGAGAAGACATCGAAAAATTAAGAAATAAATTAAAGAAGTTAGTTGGCGAAGATATTTATTTATCTATCGTTGAAGTTAAAAATCCAGATTTAAATGCACAAATCGTTGCACAAAATATTGCTTTACAAATTGAAGCAAGAGCACCATTTAGAAGTGTTCAAAAACGTGCAATCAGAAATGCTATGAAGGCTGGTGCTAAGGGTATTAAAACTTTAGTATCTGGTCGTGTTGGTGGTGCTGAAATGGCAAGAGGCGAAGGTTATACTGAAGGTACTGTTCCTTTACATACTGTTCGTGCTGACATTGATTATGGTACTGCTGAGGCTTTAACTACTTATGGTATCATTGGTGTTAAAGTTTGGATTTATAAAGGAGAAATTCTTCCAACTAAAAATGTTAAGAAGGGAGAGACTATAAATGTTAATTCCAAAAAGAACTAAATATCGTAAACCTCATAGAGTAAGTTACGATGGACATGCTAAAGGTAATACAGAGCTTCATTTAGGTGATTATGGTCTAATGGCTAAAGAAGGTGCATGGATTTCTGCTCGTCAAATTGAAGCTGCTCGTATTGCTATGACACGTTACATGAAACGTGGTGGCAAAGTATATATTAATATTTTCCCACATTTAGCATTAACTAAAAAACCACTAGAAACTCGTCAAGGTACCGGAAAAGGTAATGTTGATGATTGGGTTGCAGTAGTTAAAAAAGGTAAAATTATGTTTGAAATCAGTGATATTGATGAAGCAACAGCTCGTGAAGCACTTCGTTTAGCTTCCCATAAATTACCTGTTACATGCAAATTTGTAAAGAAAGAAGGTATTTCTAATGAAGGTTAATGAATTAAGAAAATTAACTAGTGAAGATTTAACTAAGAAAATTACTGAATCTAAAAAAGAATTGTTAGATTTAAGATTTAAACAATCAACTGGAAGTTTAGAAAAACCTTCTAAAATCCATGAATTAAGAAAAGATGTAGCGAGAATGAAAACTATTCTTCGTGAAAGAGAATTATCAGAGGGAGGAGAAAACTAATATGGCAGAAACTAAAAGATCAGAACTTGTAGGTAAAGTTGTATCTGCTAAATGCGATAAAACTATTACTGTTTTAGTTGAAACTTATAAAAATCATCCACTTTATGGTAAAAGAGTTAAATACTCTAAAAAATATGTAGCTCATGATGAAAATAATGTAGCTAAAGAAGGAGATACAGTAAGAATTGCTGCTACTAGACCATTATCTAAGACTAAGAGATATGAACTAGTTAAAGTAGTAGAAGAAGCTGTAATTCTATAGGAGGTATCATTATGGTAATGCAAGAAAGTAGATTAAAAGTTGCTGATAATTCAGGACCAAGAGAATTGCTTGTTATACGTGTAATGGGTGGCTCTAAAGTTAAATATGGTAATATCGGAGATGTAGTTGTTGGAACTGTTAAAAAAGCTATTCCAAACTCTAATATTCCAGAAGGTAAAGTAGTTAAAGCAGTTATTGTAAGAAGCGTTGAAGGCGTTAGAAGAAAAGATGGTTCTTATATCAAATTTGATGATAATGCTTGCGTTTTAATTAAAGATGATAAGAGTCCAGTTGGAACAAGAGTTTTAGGACCAGTTGCAAGAGAACTTCGTGATAAAGATTATATGAAGATTGTATCTCTTGCTAGTGAAGTAATATAGGAGGCTTTTAGATGAAAGTTAAAGTTGGAGATCAAGTTAAAATTTTAGCCGGAAAAGATAGAAATAAAGAAGGCAAAATTATTAAGACTTTAAAGAACGAAAATAAAGTAGTTGTTGAAGGCATTAATATTATCAAAAAGCATGTTAAACCAAGATATACTAATGAATCTGGTTCTATCGTTACTATGGAAGCACCTATTCATGTTTCTAATGTTAAAAAAGTAGAGGCTAAAAAGGCTACTGCTAAGAAGAAAGAAACTAAAGTAGAAGATGCTAAAGTAGAAGAAAAGACTGCAAAGAAAACTACTGCTAAAAAAACTACAAAGAAAGCAAAAGAAAGCTAGTGAGGAGAAGTTATGAGTAATTTAAAAGAATTATATAATAAAGAAATAACTGCTTCTTTAATGAAAGAGTACAATTATTCTTCTAAGATGGAAGTTCCTAAATTAGAAAAAATCGTTGTAAATATGGGTGTTGGAGACGGTGCTCATGATACAAAATTTATTGAAGCAGCTGTAAAAGACTTAGAAGCAATTACTGGTCAAAAACCTGTTGTTACTAAGGCTCGTAAATCTATTGCTGGCTTTAAGTTAAGAGAAGGCCAACCAATAGGTTGCAAAGTTACATTAAGAGGAGAAAACATGTATAACTTTATGGATAAACTTATAAAGTTAGCACTTCCTCGTGTAAGAGATTTTAGAGGTATCTCTAAAACTGCATTTGATGGTAGAGGAAATTATACTTTAGGTATTAAAGAACAATTAATTTTCCCTGAAATCAATTATGATGAAGTAGTTAAAGTAACTGGTATGGATATTGTATTTGTTACTACTGCTAAAACAAATGAAGAAGCATTGCATTTATTAAATGCATTTGGTCTTCCATTTAGAAAGTAATGCTAGAGGAGGAAAATATTTATGGCAAAAACAAGTATGGTTGTTAAACAACAAAGAACACCAAAGTTTAGTACTCGTGCATATACACGTTGCGAAAGATGTGGACGTCCTCATGGTGTTTTAAGAAAATATGGATTATGTCGTATTTGCTTCAGAGAACTTGCAAATAAAGGACAAATTCCTGGTGTAAGAAAATCAAGTTGGTAGGAAAGGAGGAATTTTAGATGGTACAAGATAATATAGCAGATATGCTAACAAGAATGCGTAATGCATTACAAATGCGTTATCAAACAGTAGTAGTTAATGGAACTAAGATGACTTTAGGAATTGCTGAAATTCTAAAGAAGGAAGGTTTTATTACTGATTATAATTATGAAAAGAATTTAACTGGTGATAAGTTAACTATTACTTTAAAATATGGCGAAAAGAAAGAACGTGTAATTACTGGGTTAAAGAGAGTTTCTAAATCTGGTTTACGTGTTTATGCTAAGGCTAATGAAATTCCTCGTGTTTTAAACGGACTTGGAATTGCAATTATTTCTACTTCAAAAGGATTAATGACTGATAAAGAAGCTAGAGAAAATAATTTAGGAGGAGAAGTACTTGCCTATATTTGGTAAGGAAAAACTTAAGTTATGAGTAGAATTGGAAATAGACATTTAGTTATTCCTGATGGTGTTACTGTAACAGTTAATGGTAATAATGTAACAGTTAAAGGACCTAAGGGCGAATTATCAATGGTTGTTAGTAATTTAATTAAAGTAGAAGTTAGTGATGGTAAAGTATTAACTACTAGACCAAATGATGAAAAAACAACAAAACAACTTCATGGTACTACAAATGCTTTAATCAATAATATGATTAAAGGTGTAACTGATGGTTATAGTGTAGGTCTTGAAGCTGTAGGTGTTGGTTATAGATTCAATGTTTCTGGAAAGAAAATTGGTATTACTGCAGGTTTTTCTCATCCTGTTGAAGTAATGGTTCCAGAATACTTAGAAGTAAAACAAGAAAGCAATACTGAAATTACACTTTCAGGTATTAATAAAGAAAAGCTAAACCAATTTGCGGCTGAAATTCGTTCAATCAGAGAACCTGAACCATATAAAGGTAAAGGTATTCGTTATAAGGGCGAAGTTGTTAGACGTAAAGAAGGTAAAAAAGCTGCTAAATAAGGTAAGGAGAGATAGTTATGATAAGAAAAGAATCAAACAATGTTATGCGTAAGATTAGACATACAAGAGTTCGTAATAAAATTAGCGGTACTAGTGAATGTCCAAGATTAAACGTATTTAGATCTAATGGTAACATTTTTGCTCAAATTATAGATGATGAAAAACAAATTACCTTAGTTAGCTCATCATCTGTTGAACTAAAATTAAACAATGGTGGCAATATCGAAGGTGCAAAACTTGTAGGTAAAGATATTGCTCAAAAAGCAAAAAAGAAAAATATTACAAAAGTTGTTTTCGATAGAGGTGGATACCTTTATCATGGACGTGTTGAAGCATTAGCAGAAGCAGCACGTGAAAACGGACTAGAATTCTAAGAGGAGGATAATATGCCAAAAAAAGAAACTGAATCTAAAAAAAGTATGCTTGAAGATCAAGTTATATCAATTGGACGTGTTACTAAGGTTACTAAGGGTGGTAGACATTTTAGATTTTTAGCTACAGTTGTAGTTGGAAATAGAAAAGGTCTAGTTGGTCTTGGTAGTGGTAAGTCTAACGAAGTTCCTGAAGCTATTAAAAAGGCACTTCAAGCTGCTAATAAGAATGTTGTAAAAGTATCTTTAGTTGATAATAGAACTATTCCTCATGAGGCTACTGCTAAGGTTGGTCGTGCTGAAGTTTTATTAAAACCTGCTAAAGAAGGTACTGGTTTAGTTGCCGGTGGTGCTGCTCGTGCTATTTTAGAACTTGCTGGTGTTAAAGATGTTGTATCTAAATCATTAGGTTCTAATACAAAAGTTAATGTTGCTAAAGCAACTTTAGAAGCATTAAAGGCACAAAGAACTAAAGAACATGTTGCTGAATTAAGAGGAAAGAAAGTAGAGGAATTATAATATGAAATTACATGAATTAAATGCTCTACCTGAAGCAAAATCTAGAAAAAGAGTAGGACGCGGTCCTGGTTCTGGAATGGGTAAAACATCTACACGTGGAGAAAAGGGACAAAAGTCTCGTAGTGGTGCATCTATTGCTCCATGGTTCCAAGGTGGTCAAACACCATTATATAGAAGATTACCTAAACGTGGATTTAGTAATGCTAAATTTACAACTAGATATGCTACTATTAACTTAGACGACTTAAATAAATATTTTAAAGATGGAGATGTAGTTACTCCTGAAGTATTAAAAGAGAAGGGTATATTAAAAAATCAACTAGCTGGTGTAAAAGTTTTAGCAAACGGAACACTTGAAAAGAAATTAACTGTTAAAGCTAACAGATTCTCAAGCGTTGCTGTATCTAAGATTGAAGCAGCAGGTGGCAAAACTGAGGTGATCTAATATGTTTGCTGGTTTGAAGCAACTATTTAGTCCTTCTAATAAAGATTTAAGAAAAAGAATATATTTTACTCTTATGTGCTTAGGCTTGTTTTGCCTAGGTACAACTATTACTATCCCTTGGGCATCAGCTTTATATCAAGAACTTGGTTTCTTAGAAATATTTAACTTGATGTCCGGTGGTGGTCTTAGAAGTTTTTCAATATTTGCTCTTGGTGTTTCACCATACATCACAGCATCTATTATTACACAATTATTACAAATGGATATAATTCCTTATTTTAAAGAATTAAAAGAAGAAGGATATACTGGTAGACAGAAAATCAATAGAATTACAAGATATTTAGGTATTATCTTTGCATTTATTCAAGGTTATATTTTAACTATTGTTTATATGAAAGGCATGTCAAGTCTTGATATTCTAAAGACTACTGTTGTTATGACAGCGGGTACTTGTTTTCTACTTTGGTTAGGAGATCAAGTTACTACTAAAGGTATTGGTAATGGTATTTCATTATTAATCATGGCTGGTATTATTCAAAGTATGCCATCGATGTTTGTAACAACTTTCCAAAGTTTAGTTACATCTGGTAGTTATTCTACTGTTGTTGGCAGCTTATTATTTGCTTTATTTGTAATGGTTTATATTTTAATTATTCTAGGTGTTGTATTTATTCAACTTGCAGAGAGAAGAGTACCTATTCAGTATTCTAATCGTACCAATAGTGCGTATGGTGCACAAACATCATATTTACCTATTAAGTTGAATGCAGCCGGAGTAATGCCAGTAATCTTTGCATCAACTCTTATTACCATTCCAACTACTATTGTTAATTTGATTGGTAATGAAAGTGCAATAAACTTTGTTAACAATTACATTGTTTATACAAGTCCTACTGGCTTTCTATTATATGTTGTACTTATATTATTCTTTGGATATTTCTATACTTTTATGGAAATGAATCCTGAAGAAATGAGTAAGAACTTAAATAAAAATGGTGGTTATATTCCTGGGGTTAGACCAGGAGCTGATACTACTGATTATATTTCCAAGGTTATTGGAAGACTTACAATCGTAGGATCAATCTTTCTAGTAATTATTGCTGGTTTACCTATAATTTTTTCTAAATTTTCAGGTTTACCTAGTAGTGTAACAATAGGAGGTACTGGACTTTTAATTGTCGTTGGTGTTGCTATTGAAACTTATAAACAACTAGAAAGTTCATTAGTAAGTCGTAGTTATCGTGAGGGAAGAAGGCATCGTAGATAATGAAAAACATTATTTTTATTGCTCCTCCTGCTGCTGGTAAAGGAACTATGAGTACATTATTAAAAAATAAATATAATTATGTTCATATTTCTACAGGTGATTTACTAAGAGATGCAAAATCTAAAAATGATGAATTTGGGAAAATGCTTGCTGGAATGTTGTCTTCTGGCAAGTTAGTACCAGATGAAATTGTCTTAGAATTATTAGAAAATCGAATTAAACAAGATGATGCTAAAAAAGGATTTATCCTTGATGGTTATCCTAGAAATATTAAACAAGTTGATTCCTTAATTAAATTGTTTAATGAACTAAATATTAATGATTATGTAGTTATCTATCTTGATGTCGATTATGAAGAGGCGATGCATCGTACTTTAGGAAGAATGATTTGCAGTAATTGCAAGAGTAGTTTTAATAAATTTAAAGAGGCTACTAGACCTAAGGTCGATGGAATATGCGATTTTTGTGGAAGTAAATTAGAAGTTAGAGCCGATGATACGGAAGAAACTTTTAAAGTTAGATATCAAACCTATATTGAAGATACAAAACCAGTTTTGGATTATTTTAAAAAAGTTGGTAAATTGGAAAATATTAAAGTAAATGATAATCCACAAGAAATGTTAGAAAATATAGAAAAATATTTGGAGGTATAAATGGTTAGTATTAAAAGTGAAAAAGAAATTGAATTAATGAAACACTCTGGACATATTAACTATTTATGCCACAAACTTCTAGAAAAGAATATTAAACCGGGAATTACAACGGGAGAATTAGAAAAAATAGCTAAGGATTTTATGGAAGCTAATGGCTGTGTTTCATCAACTATTGGTTATGAAGGTTATCCTGGTTATTTATGTATTTCTATTAATGATGAAGTTGTTCATGGAATTCCAGGTAAAAGAAAGCTTAAGAATGGTGATATTGTAAAGCTTGATATTTCAATGATTTATAAAGGATATCATTCAGATTCTGCTGCTACTTATCCTGTAGGTGAAATTAGTAAGGAAAAAGCATATTTACTCGAACATACTAAGAAAGCCTTATATGAGGGTATTAAAGAAGTTAAAGAGGGATGTCGTTTAGGAGATATCGGATGCGCTATTGAAACATATGCTAAAGAACACAATTTAAGTGTTGTTAGAGAATTATGTGGACATGGTATTGGTACTGAACTTCACGAAGATCCTGATGTATTAAATTATGGAAAGAAAAATACGGGAATGGTTTTAAAAGCAGGTATGACTATTGCTATCGAACCAATGTTAAATTTGGGAGAAAGATATGTCTATATGCTTGATGATGATTGGACTATTTGTACCGATGATGGAAGTCCATCAGCCCATTTTGAACATACCGTATTAGTAACTAAAGATGGTTACGAAATATTAACAGGAGAATAAAATGGCTAAAGAAGATAAAATAGAAGTTGAAGGAAAAGTAACGGAAGTTTTAAAAGGTGGCGAATACCTAGTAAACTTACCTAAATTTCAAAAGACTGTTAAAGCTTACGTTTCTGGTAAAATGCGCGTTAATATGATTCGTATCTTACCAGGTGATACAGTTACAATAGAATTATCGCCTTATGATTTAACACGTGGGCGCATTGTATGGAATAAGAGATAATGGAGGAATTATTATGAAAGTTAGACCATCTGTAAAGAAAATTTGTGCAAAATGTAAAATTATCAAAAGAAAAGGTAAAGTAATGGTTATTTGTGAAAATCCAAAACACAAACAAGTACAAGGCTAATAGGAGGTAATTATGGCACGTATTAAAAATATTGAAATTCCTAACGAAAAACATATTTGTATTGGCTTAACTGCAATTTATGGTATTGGTAGAAATCTTGCAAACACTATTTGCGATGATGCAAAAGTTGATAGAACTAAAAAAGGTAAAGATTTAACTGAAGCTGATGTTGCTGCAATTAGAGCACAAGTTGAAAAATATGTAGTTGAAGGTGATCTTCGTCGTGAAGTTCAAATGAACATTAAAAACAAGATGGAGATTAATTCTTACCAAGGTACAAGACATAAAAAAGGTTTACCAGTTCATGGTCAAAGAACTAGTAGAAATGCTCGTACAAGAAAAGGTAAGGGTAAGACTGTAGCAAATAAGAAAAAAATAAGTAAGTAGGAGGTAAACAATCATGGCTTATAATAGAAGAAAAAGAAAAGTAAAGAAGAATATTCCTGAAGCACAAGCACATATTCATGCAACTTATAACAATACTGTTGTATCAATTACTGATGTAAATGGTAATGTAATTAGTTGGGCTTCTGCTGGTACTATTGGTTATAAGGGTTCAAAGAAGAAAACTCCTTATGCTGCTGGTATGAGTGCTGAGGCTGCTGCAAAAGTTGCTTTTGACAATGGTGTTAGAAAAGTTGAAGTATTTGTTAAAGGCTTAGGAGCTGGTAGAGAAAATGCTATTCGTTCTCTACAAACTGCTGGATTAGAAATTACTGCAATCAATGATATTACACCAGTTCCACATAACGGATGTCGTCCACCAAAACGTCCAAGAAATTAAGAAAGGAAACTGTAATTATATGATAAAATTTGAAAAACCTGATTATAAAATTGCAGAATATGTTGAAAGTAGTCACTATGGAAGATTTGAACTTGATCCACTAGAAAGAGGATTTGGTACTACTATTGGTAATGCCTTAAGAAGAGTTATGTTATCAAGTTTACCTGGATGTGCAATTACTTCTGTTAAAATTGATGGAGTAATGCATGAGTTCCAAAAAATTGATGGCATAGTTGAAGACGTTACAACAATTATTCTAAATTTAAAGAGTGTAGTATTAATTAATCATGCTAGTAAAGAAAGTTTAGTAAATAAGGTTCTTCACTTAACAGCTAATACTGAAGGTCCAGTAACAGCTGGTATGATTGCTTGCGATGCCGAAATCGAAGTTGTAAATCCTGACTTAGTTATTTGTAATTTAGTTAAGGGTGGCAAAATTGATATGGAAATGACTATTGATAGTGGTCGTGGATATGTTGATGCAAAAGCAAACGAAAAATTACTTGGAGAGAAAAAATTAGGAGTTATTGCTATTGATAGTTTATATTCACCTATCGAAAGAGTTAGCTATGAAGTAGAACCAACTCGTGTAGGTCAAAATGAAAATTTTGATAAACTAATCATGAATGTTTATACAAATGGTTCTATAACTCCAGAAGAAGCAATGGCTTTATCTGCTAAGATTTTAATTGAACATTTCAATATTATTGCTGATTTAAATAATATTGCTGATGTTGGTGGTATTATGGCAGAAAAGAAAGTAGATACAATTACTAAGACTTTAGAAACTCCTATTGAAGAAATTGAATTCTCTGTTCGTGCTTACAACTGTTTAAAGAGAGCAGGTGTAAATACTGTTCAAGATTTAATTAATAAAAAAGAAGTTGAAGTTACAAAGATTAGAAACTTAGGTAAAAAATCTTTGAAAGAAGTAATTGATAAAGTTAAAGAAATGGGTCTAAATTTTAAAGACTAATTATTAGGAGGTAATATGACAAAGTACAGAAAATTAAATAGAGAATCTCGTATTCGTAGAAGCATTCTTGCTGGTCTTACTAAAGATGTTATCAACAATGGTTATGTTGTAACAACTGAAGCTAGAGCTAAAGAAGCTAGAAAATTTGTTGATCGTATGATTACTTATGGTAAAGATGGTTCTCTAGTTGCTAGAAGAAAAGCACTTGCTTTCCTACATAACGATAAAGATGTAGTTAGTAAAGTATTTAATGAACTAGCACCTAAATATAAAGATCGTAATGGTGGATATACTAGAATTATTAAACTAAAAGAAAGAGTTGGAGACGATGCTCTAACTGTAAAATTAGAACTTGTTTAGAGTTCTTTTTTTATTGCATTAAACAGCCATTTATGGTATAGTTTATTTATAGTAATAATAGAGGGACGGATAATTATGAATAAACAAATTATTTTAGAACAGTGTGATAAAATTAAAAATGTAGTTACGGAAGCTACGCAAAATGAAGAAGAAGCAAGAAATAATGCTGAAAAGTTTAAATGTATTAAAGAAGAAAATACTAAATTATTAGATTTATTAAATAAAACTAAGGATATTTATTGGGAAATGGAGAGAATTCTAAGGATTATCGAAATTGATAAAGAATATGACAATACTGATAATGAATTAGAAAATCTAAAAATTAATGTTAAAGATTTAATTGATAAATTAAGAGAAAATACTGCTGAATTAGAAAAATATGATTCTGTAAAAGAAACTGTTGGATTCTATACTGAAGCTTTAAAAGATGCCACGGATTTTATTTCTGGTAATGATATGTCTTCGAAAAAAAATGAAGAAAAAGAAGAAGATAGTGAAGTTCCTTTTAGTTTTGATGATAACAATGATTTTAATTTAGATTTTGATAATGATATTTTTGGGTCTGATTCAGTTGATGATATTAAGACAGATACTGAGAATACTAAAGAAAATATATCTTTAGATAAAGAAGATGATGATAAAGCATTTGATTTTTCAGCTATGTATGGATTTGCAGATGAAGACGAAGATGATGCTCATACTGATAAACAAAAGGTTGTTAATATAACTGATTTTAATGCTGATGAGGATAGTGAAGAAAAAACTGATCATCAAGAAGAACAAGAAACATCATCTGTTACTGATGAGGATAATTCATTAAGTGAACTAAATGATTTATTTAATTATTTAAATAATGATGATAGTTTTAATAATTAATAGGAGTTATTTATGGGCTTGAGAACTAATACAATAATTACTTTGGAAAATAATGAAAAATATGTGGTTTTAAATGAGACTATGTATGGTGGAACTAAGTACTTTTTAGTAATGGGAATTGACGATAATTTAGAAATGGTTCCAAATAAAGTAAAAATTTTAGAAGAAATTATCGATGGTGCTGATGTGTACGTAGACAATGTAACAGATACTAATTTGATTTCGATATTAACAAGATTATTAAAGGCTCAAATGTAGCCTTTTTTTGATGAGAAAATTTAATTATATAAATGTTTAATGCCGAGTTTTTGGGCGTTTATATATTTATTTATAATGTCATTTATATCTTTTAAGATTGGGATATATAGTAGATTTTGAACCGTTATTTGTGATGGAATATTAATTAGAGTTAAATCGTCATTAAAATAAATATTATTATGTAAATCGAGAAATAATTTATTATTATTTTGAAAAATACAAACGACAACATGGTTAGCGTTTATAGCATTTACTTGGTGTCAATCATTTTTATTATCAATATAAATATATTGAATAATAGGGTTTAATTCTAATATATTTAGAAAATCAAATAAAAGAATATTTGTGTATCGACATATTTGAAAACCATATAAACTTAGGATACCATCGCTTGGAAGATTGTAAAGAGGAGGAATAAAAGTATCTGAAAATTTTATTTGCAATTGTAAATAAAAGTTATGAATATACGATATAGCATTTTCTATGGTCACTTGATAGTAGTTAGTAAATTCATTTTTTAATAAATTCAATATAGAATTGTATAAAGTGGCTAGTTTTGTATAATTTTCATCTAATAAGTACATGATTTATCTCCTTTTCGAACCAAATTGATATTACTTTATAATAGAAAGTGTTGGTTGTAAAGTAATTTAGGTAATAAAAAAACTAGAATTTTATTCTAGTACGTAATATTTAGTACTCAAAAATTTGAGCTATTTTTTTATTGGTGGAGCAGAGGAGAGTTGAACTCCTGTCCAAATATCTAAACCTTAGACTTCTACAAGTTTAGTTAAAACTTGAATTTCATTATAAAAATGGCTTTAACTTACCTTATTTATAACTAGATTAGATAGTATTCATTATTTTATTCTAATCAAGTAAAATAATATAATCTGCTAATATGATACTTAAACTAAATCACAGATAAATTTAGAATAAGCAGCTCCAATGCTTACTTAAGCAAATGAAGGAGCAAAGTTGAAACCAAAGTTTCCTTCTGTTTCGTCATTTAAATTTAATTGAAAATTTTAAGTCGTTTTCGTGACTACTTGCCATCTAACATTTACAAATATCTGTCGAAACCAATGCTGCCCCGTAAGTGAATTATATCATAATGAATACCAATTGACAAGATGTGTATTTTGTGTTAATATATGTGGCGAAAAACAACTTGAGATATACATGTGATGATAAATTGATTGGGGGAATCAATATGGAAAATAAAATATCAAGAAGAGATTTTTTAAAGGGTGCTGGTGTAGTTGCTGCTGGTGTTGCTTTATCAAATGTTGAACTAAAAGCAGAAGCTGCAAATCCATCATTTAATGATGTTTATGGTTCATTTGTAAATGCTTTTGCAGATGGACAGATAGGTGCAAGTGAAAATATTTATGGAATTCAAGTAACAATGGGAAATGTTGAACAATTTGATGTTACTTATAAAGGAAAAAAATTCATTTATGAATATTATGCCAATTGTATAAAAAATAAAAGTAAAGGTTCTTTATCTAGTTTCTATAAAGATGCTAATCAAAAGGCTTTCTTAGATCAATGTGAAGCATTTTTACATCATTTATCTGTTTATCCAAATGATACAGCAGTTGCGACAAACTTTTTAAATTATGTAAAAGATAATATGCTTATAAAAGGTAACAAAACTGCCGAAGGTGAATTTGCTAATTTTGATCCACATTACATTAAAGATGTAGCATTATTTGAAACAGTTTGTGAAATGATTCAAGTAGCTTGGGATAAAATTCCTGCTATTAAAAGCTTATATAAAAACACAAAACCTGAAGATATGGGAGATACTCAAGGATATTGGTGTGGTCAAGTAATTGTTGATCATTGTGCTGGTAGAAGCGATAATAGTGATAGAAATATTAGTCCAAGACGTTCAGGTATTACAAAGGGTAATACTCAATTTGAAGAATTAATTATGTTAAATTACTATGCTCCTAATGATGAAATTAAAAAAATGGTTATGAGAAGTTTATATACTATATTTACTAAAAGTGAGATGTGCGATGTATTAAATATGTCTTCTGCTAAATATGATCAATTAATGAAGGCTTGTGGATTATCACAAACTAATGGTATTGATAGTGAAAATGGCTTAGGTGATGACGAAATTAAGACTGCATTAACGGCAAATACAATTGTTGCATTAACTGATAAATGTCCTGAGGCAATTGCTGATGAAGATATAGATGCTGCAAATGTTATTTACTTTAATACTCTTAATAATGCTGCTGGAATTTATGCTAGTGCTCTTAATGGCTTTGATAATTCTAACGAAGAAAAAGCTATTGATTTGGATAAGATTTACAATGTAGATATGTTTGCTGAAATTAAAGGAAACGCAAGAACAAGAAAAATTGCTTAATAAAGGGGGAAATTATTATGTATGAAGATAATAAATATCAAATAAAAATTAATTGGAAAAATATTTTATTTGTTGTTGGTATAATTGCACTAACAGTTATAGTTATGATGTTAGTTATGCCTAAAACTAATAAAGATGCTAATTTTAAACAAGCATTTACAACAAATTTAAATATTATGAAGGAAGCTGCCAAAAGTTATTATACTTCTGGTAGTAATATGCCAGAAAATATTGGTGAATCATCTACTATTAATTTAGATAGTATGATTAATAAAAAATTAGTTTCTGATTTTGTTGATAAAAATAATAAATCATGTAATAAAACTAATTCTTATGCTCAAATAACTAAGACTGGTACTAATGAATATGTATTAAAGACTCAACTTGCTTGTGATACATCTAGTGATTATGTATTAGAGACAATAACAACTAGTAGTACTAATAATAGTAATATTGCTTCTGATTCTAGTAAAGATACTACTGATGATACTAAAAAAGATGATAGTATAAATAATAATGAAGATGATGATGAGGATAAATTAAATCCTGGTGAATCAGTTGATAAAGATGGTAATGTAATTAAAACTGTTAAAGAATATGAATTTAAAAAACCTATTTATGACACTAAGAATACTTATCGTTGTGAAGATGGATATAAATTAGATTCATCTGCAAATAAATGTTATAAGGAAGTTACTGGTGAAACTATTCCTGCTACACCAATTTATTTTGAAGATAAAAAAACTGTAACAGATGCTAAGAAAAATACTACTGGTGGATATGATGAAAAAGCTAATCCTATTAAAAAAGTGGATAAAACTGAAACTAAATGTCCTGCTGGATATACAGAAGTAAATAATACTTGTGTAAAATATGTAGAAGCTACTGTAACTCCTGGTACAACTACTTATACTTGTGATACTGCAAATGGTTATAACTATAATGAAACAACTAAGAAATGTGAAAAAGTTATAACAGTAGCAGCTAGAAGAGTTGAAACTCCAACAACTACAGTTAGTTGTAAATATTCTGAAGATAAATTAAACGGAAATACTTGTTCTTATAGTGCTAACAAAAATGAAGTATGTTCTTGTCCAAGTGGTACAACAGAAGGTTGGTTTGGTGTTTGCGTAAGAAAAACAACTACTGAAACTTGTGGATGTCCAAGTGGTACAACTAAAATGCCAAATGGTTTATGTAAGAGAGAGAATAATAATCAAACTTGCAGTTGTCCAAGTGGCACAACTGAGATTGCTGGTGGAATGTGTAAGAGTGAAGGAAGTAAGACTCCTGCTCAATGGGATAATGGTAAAGATGCTGGAAAATCTAATTATGATAGAAGCGGTTATACAAGTACAGGTAAAATTTCATGTACTAGAACAACTATTGGTGGAAAATCTGTATATTCATGTATAAGCACTGATGCTCGTTGTAGTAGTGGATCTTATGATGGCAATGGTTATTGTACAACTGGTAGTGGTTCTGTAACTAATAAAGTATGTAATGGTGGAAATTCAGTATCTTATGAAAATCAAACTTGTTCTTCAAAAGAAAATACATCATATGAAGCTAAAGTTTGTAATAGTGGTACACCAACTTGTGATAAGGGTGGTGCATTATCTTACGATAAGACTACATGTACTTATAATGCTACAACTACAACAACAAGTAATACAACATATACTTGTGATGCTGGTTATAATTTAGATTCATCAACAAATACTTGTAAAAAAATAGATTCAGTTGAACCTACAAAAAATACTACAGAAACTAAGTATACTTGTCCTGCAGGTTATAAACAAGAAGGAACAACATGTTATATTACAGCTGAAAAAGAAACAACAACAACATATAAATATTCTTGTCCGGAAGGATTTACTCCTAGTGGTGAAGGTGAAAACATGACTTGTACAAGACATGTGGATTCAAGCGAAGAATATTATTGTGAAGATAAAGATGCTACATTAGATAAAGAAAATAAAACATGTACAAAAGTGATAAAAGGGGAAATAAAAGGTTATGAGTGTCCAGATTCGGTAAATTATATTTATGATGAAGGTGCCCATACCTGTGTTAAGAAAACATTAGAGTGTAAAGATCCAATCGTTGATACTGAAGAAAATGTTACATATCAGTATAAATGGAGTACTAGTGAAAGCCTGGATGGCTGGACTAGAACTGGTAACGAAAGAGAAAAAACAATTCAATCTGATGCTTTAGTAAAATAGATATTATTAAAAAGAAGCTGAGTGGAAATGAATAATTTCTACTTAGCTTCTTTTTTATCGTAAAATGCAAAAAAAATTCTAGAAAATAACTTCTAGAGCTATATGTGATAAATCTAATTGATGAAAGAGGACATATCATACGAACTATTTTACCATAAATACCAACGTTTTAATATTATCCTCATATAAAGGAAGTGAGAAAATAGTTCAAAATCTAAATTTTAACAAAAATATTTTAAAATAATTGCTTAAATGAGACTAAATTAGATAATTATAGCCATAAACTGATTTTTAATTTCCATTCAGCCACTTTTTTAAATTTAATGAACTACTTACGACTATTTTCGGTTAATTTTTCTTTTAAAAGATTAATGGCTTTTTCTGTTGAGTAATCATAATATGGAAAGTAAAAGCTACCAGCATTTATTATTTTTATTTGGTATTGCTTGCTTTTTTTCTTGAAAATTAAGAACTTATCAATATATTCTAATTCTGTAATATCATCTATTTCTTTGTATCTTATGGCTAATGTTTTACGATATGTTGTGTAATAAAATTCATCATCAAAAAATTCAAATGTTCCTTTTGTTATACAAGCTTTTTTCTTGAAAAAATACATCCATACTAATATTAATATTCCGCAAGCTATACTTGATGGTATAAACAAATAAAATACAAATATTGCTTTATATAATACTATTTCTAATAAGATATATAATATTAAAAATAATGGAGATATTTTTTTGAAAAAATGATTGTTTTTGTATTTAAATTCATATTTATTGCTGTTCATAAGTCACCTATACTTTAACCCTAATTTGATTTTATAATAGTTTGTTTAAAAAGACAATTAGTTTCTCAAATATTTACTATAATTTTACTTTATTGTTGCATAAAAATGGCGTTTAAATTATAATTGAATTGTAGTAACTATAGATGGTAGATGGAAGATTGTTATGAGAAGAAATTATGAAGAAATTTATATGTATAATGGTGATGATTTATTAGGACTTGCTAGAATTTATAAATACATTAGTAATCTTAATGAATTTAGAATATACATGAATTTGAAAAATTATAAAATAGTAAAGGAATAATGAATATGGATATTAATTTTTTGAAACAAAATGGTGTAGATACTGATAAAGCTTTAGAACTTTTTGGAGATATGGATATTTATAATGAAACTTTTCAAGATTATTTAGATGGCATTGATGAAAAGTTAAGCAACTTAAAAAGAAGTAAGGATAATGAAAATTGGCAAGATTATGGGATATTTGCACATTCAATTAAAAGTGATGCTAGATATTTAGGTTTTACTAAAGAGGCTGAAATATTTTTACAACATGAAATGGCAGGTAAACAGGAAAATCAACATTTTATTGAAAAAGAGTATGATAATCTTTTAAAAACAGTTAGTTATATGACTTCAATAGTAAAAAGATATTTAAGTGGTGAAAAAGCATTGTCACGTATGCCAGAACCAGAAGAAAGACCAGTAGTTAATACGGCAACTGCACCACTAGAAGATGTAGTTTTAATAGTAGATGATTCTAAAATAGTAGATAATTTTGCTTTAAAAGTAATGGACGGTATGTATAAAGGTGTTGTAGCTTTAGATGGTAAAGAAGCAATTGATATTATTAGTAGTAATAAATATAATATACTTGCTATTTTACTTGATTTAAATATGCCTAATGTTGGTGGATTTGAAGTTTTAGATTATTTAAAAAATAGTAATCATTATAGTAAAATTCCTATTTCAATTATTACTGGGGAAGATTCAAAAGATATGATTGATAAAGCATTTAAATATAATATAGTTGATATGCTTGTTAAACCTTTTAGTAAGAGTGATTTTTTGAGAGTTTTAGATAAAACTATAAATTTAAATAAATAAAATAATTAATAAAGTAAAAAATTTGTAGAAATACAAGTTTTTTTTAAAATTTTTGAAGGAAAATAGGTATTTGGCGATAATAATATAATTAGAAGGGTAAATAATATCCTCTATGAGAATGTTATTGTCAGAATGATATTCTTGTGATAGTATAAATTTAGAAATTCTTTAAAAATAGGAGGTTTGGAATGAAAGATTTAACTATAGAAAAAGATAAAGAAAAGATTCTTGATCAAGTTCTTGCAGATATCGAAAAGCAATTTGGTAAAGGTGCTGTTATGCGTTTGGGTTCTCAGGAACACTTAAATGTAGAAGTTGTGCCTAGCGGCTCTTTAAGTTTGGATATAGCTTTAGGTGTGGGAGGATATCCCAAAGGACGAATCATTGAAATATATGGACCTGAATCAAGTGGTAAAACGACTTTTGCTCTACATGCGATTGCTGAAGTCCAAAGAAGAGGTGGACGAGCTGCTTTTATAGATGCAGAACATGCCCTAGATCCAGTGTATGCTAAAAACTTAGGTGTTAATATTAATGAATTACTTTTGAGTCAGCCAGATACTGGTGAACAAGCCTTAGAAATATGTGAAGCCCTAGTAAGAAGTGAAGTTGTTAATATCGTTGTTATTGATTCAGTTGCTGCTTTAGTGCCACAAGCTGAAATTGAAGGTGATATGGGGGATAGTCATGTTGGTTTACAAGCAAGATTGATGAGTCAAGCATTAAGAAAATTATCAGGCACTATTAATAAAACAAAAACAACTGCAATATTTATTAACCAATTAAGAGAAAAAGTTGGTGTTATGTTTGGAAATCCAGAAACTACGACTGGTGGTCGTGCTTTAAAATTTTATGCTAGTATAAGATTGGATATAAGACGTGGTGAGCAACTTAAAGATGGCGATAAATTTATTGGCAATAAAACCAATATTAAAGTAGTTAAAAATAAAGTGGCACCACCATTTAAAACAGCCTCAGTTGATATTATTTATGGTAGTGGTGTTTCTCATACTGGTGAAGTTTTAGATATTGCTAGCGATCTTGGAATGATAAATAAAAGTGGAGCTTGGTATTCTTATAAAGGTGAAAAAATAGGTCAAGGAAGGGAAAATGCTAAGAACTATTTAGCAAACAATCCTACTGTTTTAAATGAGTTAGAACTTATGATAAGAAAACATTATAATTTTAATGATGTAATGGATAAACAATTAGAAAAAAATGCTAAGAAATCTAATAATTAAGTAAGTTTGTGAAAATTTTAAAAAAAGTAAACTATGTATCTTGCAAGTGATTTTTACTTGTGTTACTATTAATTGTAGTCGTTAGAAAAGGGGGTTCCTTGCAATGTATGTAGTTAATAAAAAGAAGAAAAAAAAGAAAAAGTTTAATTTTATTGTATTCTTAAATTTTCTTCTTTTCTTTTGCATTGTTATTTCAGTTGGATTAGGTGTTAATTATATTGTTAAGAATGCTCCTGTGTTTGATAAAAGGAATCTTTACATGAGTCAATCCACTATAATGTTAGATAAAAATGGTAATGAAATAACAAGACTTGGTGCTGAAGACAGAGAGTTAGTATCTTATAAAGATTTACCACAAGTTTTAGTGGATGCAATTGTTGCAGCGGAGGATTCTAGATATTTTCAACATCAGGGATTTGATTTAGTTCGATTTGTTAAAGCTACTATAAACCATTTAAATGGTGATAGTAATGCTGGTGGTGCTTCAACAATAACAATGCAAATATCTAAACAAGTATTTACTTCCAATGTTTCAACGGGAATTGAGGGTATAATAAGAAAATTTACTGATATTTATTTATCAATGTTTCAGATTGAAAAGAATTACTCTAAAGAGGAAATATTAGAAATATATGTAAATTACCCATTCTTAGGAGCTCATAGCTATGGTGTTGAAATGGCTTGCCAAAATTATTTTGGAAAAAGTGTAAGAGATATTAATTTAGTAGAAGCCGCTCTTATTGCTGGTCTATTTAATGCTCCATCGGATTTTGACCCTTATGAGAATGTTTATAATGCCACTAAAAGACGTAATGAAGTATTAAATTTAATGCATAGACATGGTTATATAACTGATGAACAATTACAAGATGCTTTAAATATTTCAGTATCTAGTATGCTTATTGGTAAGAAAACAAATACTAATAAATATCAAAGTTTTATAGATACAGTAACTAATGAAGTAATAAATGATACTGGATTAAATCCTTATAATGTACCGATGATAATTCAAACTACTTTAGATACAAAGGTTCAAGATGCAGTTAATGATGTTATGAGTAATAAAAAGAATTTTAAAGATGATACTATTCAAGCTGGTATTGCTGTAACAAGTGTTGCTGATGGCTCAATCATGGCTATTGGAGGAGGACGTAATAGAACTGGTGCAAGACAGTATAATTATGCTACAGATATTAAGCGAGCTCCGGGTTCTTCGATAAAACCTTTCATGGATTATGGACCATACTTTGAATTTAATGGCGGCACCCCAAATGATATTATTTTGGATGCTCCTTATACTTATTCAGATGGGACAAGGATTGTTAATGCTATGCGTGATTATAAAGGTTATATTACGATTAAACAGGCATTGTCAGATTCGAGAAATATTCCAGCTTTAAAAGTATTTCAACAGGTGGATAAAACTAAAATAGCTAATTTCGTTCATTCTTTTGGAATTGATTATGGTAAGAATTTATATGAGTCTGCTTCGATTGGAGCTTTTGAAGGGGTTTCTCCTTTACAAATGTCAGCAGCTTATGGTACTTATGCTAGAGGTGGATATTATATAGAACCTTATTCTTATACTAGAATTACTTATCGTGATAATAATGAAGTAAAAGAAAAAATTTATCAGAAAGAAAAAGTATGTAGTGAGAAAACAGCTAAATATATTAATGAAATTTTACTATATGCTATAAAGTATGGAAAAATATTGGGTACTTTGGAAGTTGGTAATTCCGAAGTTGCTGGAAAAACTGGTACAACTACTATAGATAGAGCCAAAACTGATGCTTTAGGAATCAGTGAATATTCGGTATTAGATTCTTGGGCATGTATTTATAGTCGTGATTATTCAATATCATTATGGTATGGATATGATGGAGTAACAAGTACTAATTATATGTTAAATATTGATGCTACATTAGGACGAAGAAGAATAATAAAGAAGTTAGTAAAGCAAATAATTTCTGGAAATCAAAAATTATTAACTTCAAGTTAAGATCATTGATATAGTAAGTGAAAAATTGAGTAGTAATCGTGTATTAATTATGAATTTAGGCTATAAATAAATATAAAATACATTTGGTATAAATTAGAGTCATTTAAGATACTAGTCTTATGGCTCTTTTTCTTTTGGGAAAAATCATTGATAAATGGAAGAAAATTAATTATAATAAAAGTATAGATTAATTTCTATTAGAGGAGAAAATTATATGGAATTAAATTTATTATCCATTATTTTCTTGATTTTGGGACTTTTTGTCGGGGCAATTATTGTCATCGTTACTTATATGATTAGAAGGAAAAACTTAGCTACTAAAGCCGCTGATATGATTAGTGAAGCTGTTAGGAAAGCTGAGGAAGCTAAAAATAATAGTTTGGCTGAAATAAAAGCTGAGAGTTTACGTGTTAAAGAAGAAACAGATAAAGAAGTAAAAGAACGTAAACAAGAGCTAAAAGAATTAGAAGATAGACTTGATAAGAGAGAAACAAGTTTAGATAAACGTGAAGAATTATTGCAAGTCCGTTCTAATAATTTAGATAAAAAAGATGATGATATCTTAGATAAACAGAAAAAGTTACAAGATAAAGAAGAGAAAATAGATGAAATATTAAAAAAACAAATGGAAAAACTAGAAGAAATTAGCAAGTTAAAAAGAGATAAAGCTCATGATTTAATTATGAAAAAAGTAGAAGATAGTATGTCTTTAGAAATTGCTGATTATATTAAAGAAGAGGAACAAAAAGCTAAATTAAATGCTCATGAAGTAGCTAAAGGAATTATTGTTTCGGCTATGCAAAGATATTCAGCTGATGTTACTAATGAACAAACAGTTAGTACGATTGCTCTTCCTAGTGATGATATGAAAGGTCGTCTAATAGGTCGTGAGGGGCGTAATATAAAGACGATTGAAGCTGTTACGGGAGTTGATTTAATTATTGATGATACACCAGAGGCAATTGTTATATCATCTTTTGACCCTTTAAGAAGAGAAATAGCCAAAATTACTATTGAAACGTTAATTAAAGATGGTCGTATTCACCCAACAAGAATAGAAGAAATATATACTAAGACTTGTAATGATATAAATACGAAAATTACTGATTTAGGAAATAATGCTATATATGATTTAGGACTTGGTAAAGTTGATGCTGAGCTAATTAACATTATTGGACGTTTAAATTACCGTACTAGTTATGGTCAAAATGCCCTACAACATTCAATGGAAGTTGCTTATCTTTGTGGTCTTATGGCTTCGGAGTTAGGGGAAAATGTAAGTCTAGCTCGCCGTGCTGGGTTACTACATGATATTGGCAAAGCTATTGATTATGAAGTTGAAGGTTCTCATGTAGAATTAGGAGTAATGCTTGCTAAGAAATATCATGAAGATGAAGTTGTTATTAATGCTATTGCTTCGCATCATGGTGATACTGAACCAAAAAGTATCATTGCTATTTTAGTTCAAATTGCTGATACTCTATCGGCAGCTCGTCCAGGAGCTAGAAATGATTCAATAGAAAACTATGTTAAACGTTTAGAACAATTAGAAACTATTGGTAACTCTTTTGAAGGTGTTGAAAAAACTTATGCTATGCAAGCTGGCCGTGAAGTAAGAGTTATGGTTAAACCAGAAGAAATAGATGATGCCAAGGCTAGAATAATTGCACGTAATATGAAAGAAAAAATAGAATCAGAAATGCAATATCCAGGTACGGTTAAAATTACAGTTATCAGAGAAACTAGAGCCTCAGAAGAAGCAAAATAAATTGCTTAATAGATAATATTGTGATATTATACTAATGCAAAAAACGTTAGTTAGGAGTTATATTTATGGAAAGATTACAGAAAGTTATTGCTCAAGCTGGAGTGGCTTCCCGAAGAAAAGCAGAAGAGTTAATAGTTAACGGTAAAGTTACTGTTAATGGTAGTATTGTTAGAGAACTTGGAACTAAAGTAAGTGGAAATGATATTATTACAGTAAATGGTCGTCAACTTACTAAAGAAAGTTATGAGTACTATTTACTAAATAAGCCAAGAGGATATATTTGTAGTCTTAATGATGAATTTAATCGTAATATTGTAACTGAGTTGATTGCTACTGATAAGAGAATTTATCCAGTAGGTCGTCTTGATTATGATACAACAGGTTTAATTATTTTAACTAACGACGGTACTTTAGCTAATATTTTAATGCATCCAAAGAATAAAGTTGAAAAAACTTATATAGCCAAAATAGAAGGTAATTTAACAATGGAAGAGTTACATAAGCTTAAAACTGGTATTGTTGTTGATAAAATACTTTGTAAACCAACTAGAGTTAAGATTAAGAAACATGACATTGTTAAATGTACAGATTTAGTAGAAATAACAATTATGGAAGGACGTAATCATATTGTTAAGAATTTATTTAAAGCTGTTGGTCATGAAGTTGAAAAATTAAAACGTGAGAAATATGGTTTCTTGGAATTAGGAAGTCTAAAATCAGGTGAATATCGTCCTTTAACAATTAAAGAAGTACATCGTTTGTATGCTTATAAAAAATAAAGAGTTTAATGCAGATGTTAAACTCTTTTTAGAAAGAATTTGATATTTATGAAATATGAATTATTAGCGCCAGCTGGCGATATGGAATGTTTAAAATGGGCGATAGAAGGTGGTTGTGATGCCATTTATTTAGGTGGCAATCATTTTGGGGCTAGGGCTTATTCTAAGAATTTTTCTGATGAAGAATTGGTTGAGGCAATAAAATATGCCCATCGTTATGGTGTTAAAGTTTATTTAACTTGCAATACTTTAATTTATGACGAAGAAGTAGAAGAATTTTTAAAATTTGTTCGTTTTGCTCATCAAAATGGTATTGATGCGGTTTTAATTCAAGACCTTGGTATGTATGATTTAGTTCATCAAAAGTTTCCTGATTTAGAAATTCATGCTTCTACTCAAATGCATATTCATAATTTAGAAGGTGCTTTAGTAGCTAAAAAATTGGGCTTTAAAAGGATAGTATTAGCTCGCGAAACTGATATTGATACGATTAAAGAAATTAAAGAACAAACAGGACTTGATGTTGAAGTATTTGTTCATGGGTCTTTATGTGTATCTTATTCTGGACAATGTCTATTTTCTAGTTTAGTTGGTGGTCGTAGTGGTAATCGTGGCGCTTGTGCTGGTTCTTGTCGTCTACCTTATGATATCGTTGATAAAAATAACGAAGTGTTAAATGATACAAAAAAATATCCTTTATCAATGAAAGACTTATGCGCTATTGCAAGTATTGGCAAATTAATGGATATAGGAGTTAATTCTTTTAAGATTGAAGGAAGAATGAAATCAAAAGAATATGTTTATTTAGTTACTAAACTTTATCGTAAAGCTATAGATAGTTATCTAGATAATAAAAAAGTAACTATCGATTATGACGTCTTAGATAAATTAAAGAAAGTATTTAATCGTGAATATACTTTAGGGTTCTTAAATAATGTTAATAATAATGATGTAATAAATGGTAAACAACCTAATAATGTAGGAGTTAAAATAGGTAAAGTAGTTAAACTTACAAAGACTAATGCTTTAATAAAATTAGAGGATGAATTACATATTAATGACGGTTTAAGAATAAAAGGACCAGATGGAGAAATTGGCACCATTGTAAATGATTTTTATTTACAAGGTAATCTGGTAAAAGAAGCAAGACCTGGTATGGTAATTAGTTTACCTATTTGGAAGAAACCTAATGTTGGGGATGACGTATTTCTTACTTCTTCTAAATATATTGGGGATTGTATTGCAAGTGATATAGAAAATAATCCAAGAAATGTAATGCTTAATGGTAGTATTACTTTACATAAAAATGAAAAAATTATATTTAAAGTAACTGATGGTTTAAATGTTATTACACTTACAGGACCCGTTGTTGATATAGCTAAAAACAGACCTTTAACTAAAGAAACTATCTTAGAAAAATTAACTAAATTGGGAGGAACTGTCTATAAATTTAATAAGCTTGATTGTATTTTAGATGATGATATATTTGTACCTTTAACAGCTCTTAATGAGTTAAGAAGAGAAGCTGTAGATAATTTAAATTCTAAAAGAGAAAATATTCCTAAGACAATATTAGAAAAGGAATATATTAGAAAAGTACCAGAGTTTAAAAAAGAAAACTCTATTAATGCTTGTGTTTTTAAAGATAGTGATATCGATAATGAATCTAAATATCAAAATATTTATTCTTATCAAGAAGATACTAAGTATTTAGAGGCATTACCAAATGTAATAAACAAATATTCAAGTGATTTAAAAAATTCATCTTTAAAACCAATTTTAGTTGGAGAGATAGGTGGTTTAAATTTAGTTAATATTCATACTGATTACAGCTTAAATGTTGTTAACTCTTATACAGTTGCTTTTTTACATAGTTTAGGAGTTAAAAAGATAACATTATCTTATGAAATGACAAGAAGTCAAATAAAGACTTTAATTGATAAATATCAAGAAAGATATGGATGTTTTCCTAATATCGAAGTAATTGTTTATGGTTATATTAAGATTATGACTTTGAAATATAATTTATTAAGTGATTATAAAGAAGCTGTTTATTTGAAAGATAGATTTAATAATAATTATCGAATAAAAATGTTTAATAATTTAACAGAAATTTATTATTCTAAAATATTAGATAATAGAAATATTGATTATTTTAGTATTGGAGTTAACCATATTAGATATAACCTTTACAAATTTTAAGAAAAAAGATACAATGTTGATATAACTTATTAGTAAGGAAGTTTAATTATGTGGCAAGCAATTTATTATATATTTTTTACTTTAACACTGTTTTATGGACTTTATTATTCTTTAACAGGACTATATGGTTTTTTAAAACCAAAGAAATTTAAGATAGTACCTTTTGAAGCAGAGAAGAAGTTTGCTATTGTTATAGCGGCTCGTAATGAAGAAGCTGTTGTTGGTAATTTAGTAAAATCAGTTCTAGATTCTAATTATCCTAGGGATTTATTTGAAGTTTATGTGGCTGTTAATAATACTACTGATAATACAGCAAAAGTTGCTAAAGAAGCTGGTGCTATTGTTATTGATGTTAAAGAAAAAGTTAAATCAAAAGGTGAAGTTTTGCGATATGTTTTTAAAAAGTTAAGAAATCGTAAAGATATTGATGCTTATATTATTTTTGATGCAGATAATATTATTCATCCTGATTTTTTAGCACGTATGAATGATACTTTATGTTGTGGTTATCGTGTTGCTCAAGGTTTTAGAGATAGTAAAAATATTAGTGATAACTGGATAAGTGGTTCTTATTCGTTATATTATTACATGCAAAATTTCTTTTTCAGTAAAGCTCGTATGACAATGAACCAAAATGCTTCCATTAACGGAACTGGTTTCATGGTTAAAAAAGAATTAATTGATGAAATGGGCTTTCCTACCCAAACTCTAACAGAAGATATTGAGTTTACTGCTTTGTGTGCATTGAGAGATGAAAGAATTGCTTTTGTTGAAAATGCTGTTACTTATGATGAACAACCAGTTGAATTTAAAGCTTCTTGGAAACAGAGAAAAAGATGGTCTGTTGGTTGTTTACAGTGTTTAAAACTTTATTGGAAGGATTTGCTTGGACACTTCTTTAAAACAGGAAGTCAGCCTTCTTTTGATATGTTTATGAATTTTGTTGCACCAGTAGTTCAAGTAATTTGTCTTGTTGAATTTGTTGCTTTAATTTTCTTTAGAATATTTAATATTCGTCTTTACGATATATTCTCATCCTTATTCTCAAGTGGGGCTGTATTTATGATATTAACTTATGTTAGTGGTGTTGTTGTTAGTATCTTCATTTTGAAATATAATAAAAGAAAGGCTAAAAATCTTTTGAGTGCGATTGCTTTATTTGCGGTTTTCATTTTAACTTGGATACCAATTAATGTAGTATGTCTATTTACTAAAGATATGAAATGGGAAGAAATTAAGCATAATCGTGGTATTGCCTCAAATGAGATGAAGTTTAATAAATAATGTTAGTTAATGTTAATAAAAAATTAATGCTTGATGATTATGAGATAAGTGTTTTGAAAAAATATAATATTGATATTAGTAATTGTAATAATTTAAGAGAAGTTACTTTATTAGTCGAACATTTTATGGATAATTATGAACTTGATAGTGAAGAGTTAGATGAATTAGATTATATTTTAGAAAAATTACAAGAAAGAAATTACTATCAAAATACAAATAAATAACTTAGTAGTACTTAGTGTAAATTAAAATAAGATAATAATTTTCTTGATGAAAACTATAGGAACATAGGACAAAAAAAGTAAGAAATAATACCTTTTAGAGGTGTTATTTTTTTTAATATATGATAGTATATTAATTGCACAAGTAAATACTTAATTTTTAAAATTAAAAATGATATACTAAAGATAGTAAAGGGTGGTGATATTATGAAGTATAGTCCTTTAGGAATAAAGTCTGAATATACTTTGTTAACAAGTTTAATTAAAATAAGTGATCTAATTAACTTTGCTATGCAAAATAATATTACTACCATTGGTCTTTTAGATGATAATTTAAATGGGGTAATGGAGTTTTATGATACCTGTTTGTTAAATAATATAAAGCCAGTAATTGGTTTAAAAGTGAGTATCAATGATAATATTTATTATCTTTATGCTAAGAATTATCAAGGCTATTTAGAGTTAGTTAAGATAAATAATAATGTTGTTTTAGAAGAAAGTGTATCTCTTAGTGATTTAAGAAGTTCTGATATTTATGTAGTTATTCCCTATGAATTTAAAGGAAACTATGAAGAGTTAAAAACTATTAAAAATATTAATGATATATATATTGCTTATACTAATTTAGAGGAAAAAAAGAACTTGAGTTTGGTTACTTCCAACATACTATTTATTAAAGAAATAAGATGTTTTAATTCTGGTGATACAGTTTATTTAGAATATTTGAAAAAAATTGGTGATAATGATTTTGAAACGTTTAATACAGCTTATGAAAATGACAATATAAATAATGATGATATAGAAAGACTAAATAAATTTATTAGTACTATTGATATTAAAATGGATAAATCGAAACGATATATTCCTGTATTTAATAAAGATACTAATAGTAAAACTTATCTTTATAATTTAGCTTTTTTAGGACTTAAAAAGAGATTTAATAATAAAGTTAGTGATAATTATATAAAGAGGTTAAATTATGAATTAGATGTCATTGATAAGATGGGATTTAATGATTACTTTTTGATTGTTTATGATTATGTTAAATATGCGAAGAAAAATGATATTTTAGTAGGACCAGGTCGTGGGTCAGCAGCAGGAGCTTTAGTAAGTTATTGTTTAGGAATAACTAATATTGACCCATTAAAATATAATTTGCTTTTTGAGCGTTTCTTAAATAAAGATAGAGTAACAATGCCTGATATTGATATTGACTTTGAAGATATAAGACGTGAAGATATGATAAGCTATGTTAGAGGAAAATATGGTTTATATAATGTTGCACCAATTACAACTTATGGCACTTTGCAGGCTAGACAAGTTATTAGAGATGTTAGTAAGTATATAATTGTTGATGATAAATTAATTGATACTTTTGTTAGTAATATTAATTCTAAATTGAGTTTAAAAGAAAATTTACAAAATCCAGTAATTAATAAAATGTTAAAAGAAAATGGTGTTTTACAAAGAATTTATAAGGTTGCTATGAAATTAGAAGGCTTAAAACGCCATATGTCAGTACACGCAGCCGGTGTTGTTATTTCTTCTGTTTCTTTAAAAGATGTTATGCCTGTTGTTAAGACTACAAGTGGAATTAATACGGGATTAACTATGAATTATCTGGAAGAATTAGGATTCTTAAAAATGGATTTTTTAGCTTTATCTAATTTAACATTTATTCATAATATTTTAAGAAATTTACCAAGCAATTTTAATCTTTATAATATTCCATTAGATGATAAAGAAACATTTGACTTATTCTGTGAAGTTAATACAGATGGTATATTTCAGTTTGAATCTACGGGAATGAAAGAATTCTTAAGAAAATTACAACCTAAGAACTTTAACGATTTATATGCAGCCGTAGCCTTATTTAGACCAGGACCAATGGATAATATTGATATTTTTATTAAAAGAAAAAATGGTGCTGATGTAACCTATATAGTTCCTGAGTTAGAACCAATTTTAAAAGAAACTTATGGTATTATTGTTTATCAAGAACAAATTATGCAAATCTTAGTAACTATGGCAGGTTTTAGTTTTGCACAGGCTGATAATATAAGACGTGCTATGAGTAAAAAGAAAAAAGAAGTAATTGAAAAGGAAAGAATAAACTTTATTACTTCTGCTGTTAAAAAAGGTTATAATGAGACAAAGGCAGTTGAAGTTTACAATTTAATATTAAAATTTGCTAATTATGGCTTTAATAAGGCTCACTCTGTAAGTTATGCTTTAATTGGTTATCAAATGGCTTATTTAAAAGTTCATTATAAAGAAGTATTTTTAGCTAATTTACTTAATATGACTATAACTAATAGTAAGAAAACTGAGGATTATTTAAATATAGCTAAAAAAGATAATATAACTATTTTAGTACCTAATATTAATAAGAGCAAAGATGTATATTTAAGTAAGAATAATTATTTATTATTACCATTAAGTATTATAAAAAATATTGGTAGTAATACGGTTAATTTAATTTTACAAGATAGAGAAGAAAATGGTTTATACATAGATTATTTTGATTTAGTTAGAAGATTTTATAAATTAGGAATTAAGAAAAATGCCATTGAAAGTTTAATTTATGCTAAAGCCCTAGACACTTTTAAAATAAATCATAAAACAATGATAAATATGTTAGATGAAGTGTTAAGATATGCTGAAGTTTGTGATAATTTAGATGTTTCTTTGGTAGAAAAGCCTATCTTGAAAATAGAAGATGAGTTTGATGATAAAACTTTAATGAATCAGGAATTAAATGTTTATGGATTTTATGTAAGTAATCACCCTGCTAGTAAATATAAGGCTAAGGATATAATAAAAATAAAAAATATAAAGGCTTACTTAGGTAAGAATGTTAAAATGGTTATATTGGTTAATGATATTAGAAAAATAAAAACGAAAAAAAATGAAGATATGGCTTTTATTAATGGAACTGATGAAACAGGTAGTATGGATTTTGTTGTTTTTCCCAAAAAAATTAATTACTTAGAAAATTTGAGTGTTGGCGGTTTAGTAGTAGTAATGGGAACGGTAGCTAGAAGAATTGATAAATATCAAATAAATATAAATGTAGTAAGGAGTATCTAAGATGAGTAGTGAAGAATTGTTTTTTCAAAGTCTAGGAATAAATGATTTAAAAGTTTATCAAAACTATAAGATAAAAGAGGTTTTATTAGATGAGAAAAAACGAGAATTTAATGTAACTATGATAGTTCCAAATGATTTAATTCCTCAAGATGTTGATAAATTATATCAAGCTTGTAAAAGAGGAATTAATGGAAATATTAAAGTTAATTTAACTGTTGAAAGTAATATTACAGATAAAGATAAAATAATTAGTATATTTAGATATGTTTTAAATAATTATATAAGTACGAAACCTTCTTTAAGTGGGATAATAGATAATAATATTACTATGGATGATGATATTATTATTGTCGAAGTTAATACAAAAATAGAAGAAAAATCTGTATTAGAAGGAGTAAAAAGTTTATTAAATAGACTTAGTCTTTATGGAATTAAAGATGTTAATATTACTACAAATGTAAATGTAGAAAAGCAAGAAGAAATTAAAAAGTTAATGGAATCAAGTCATGAAGAACAAGTAGTAAAAGAAGTATCACCGGTATTTTTAGGTAAACATATTGATGGTGATATTATGGAAATTAATGATATAATGGGTGATACTAAAAATGTTATTGTAGAAGCTTTTATCTTTGGGGAGATTACTACTTTAGAAAAAGAAACTATTAATATTATTACTCTTAAAGTTAGTGATAAGACAAATAGTATTTTAGCTAAAATTTTTAAAAAAGATCATGATGAATTTAGTGAAGTTATGGATAATTTAAAGGCTGGTAATTGGTATCGTATCCATGGTAATGTTGAGTTTGATACTTTTGCGAAAGAATTAGTTTTAAAAGTCCGTAATATGGAAAAAATAGCTTCTAAAGAAAATAAGGTTAAAGATGAGGCCGAAGTTAAGAGAGTGGAATTGCATACGCATACAATGATGAGTGCCATGGATGCAGTTATTCCGGCTGAAGCATTAGTAAAATATGCTTATAATTTGGGACATAGAGCTATTGCAGTAACCGATCACAACTGTGTTCAATCATTTCCAGAGCTATATCATACAGTTGAAAATATTAATAAGGGTAAAGACCCAAAAGACCATTTTAAAGTTTTATATGGTACAGAAATTAATGTGGTTAATGATGATATTGATGTAGTATTTAATAATCGTGAGTATAATTTATTGGACCAAACTTATGTTGTCTTTGATACAGAAACAACTGGTTTTTATGCTGGTAGCGACCAAATGATTGAAATTGGGGCAGTTAAGATTAAGAATAATGAAATTTTAGACCGTTTTGATGAGTTAATTGACCCACATCGTCCCCTTCCTCAAAAGATTACAGATTTAACTTATATTACTGATGATATGTTAAGGGGCAAAGAAAACGAAGATGTTGTTACGAAGAAATTCTTAGATTGGGTAGGCGATTTGCCTTTAGTTGCTCATAATGCTAAGTTCGATATTTCATTTATGAAAGCAGCTTGTAATAAGTATAACTTAGGAGAGTTTAATGCGACAGTTTTAGATACTATGAGTATGGCTCGCATGTTACATCCAGATTGGCTAAATCATAAACTTAGTACTTTGACTAAAAAATTAAATATTCCTTGGGATGAAGATAAACACCACAGAGCTGATTATGATGCTGAAGGTACTGCTTATGCTTTTTATAAATTTTGTAAGGATTTTGACCAACAAAATATTTCGACTACTACTAAGTTAATAAAAAGTATTGATACTGAGAGTTTAGTTAAGTTTGCTTATCCATTCCATGCTACTATTATTGCTAAAGACCGTGGTGGTTTAAAGAATTTATTTAAAATTATTAGTATGGCTAATACTAAATATCTTTATAAGAATGAACAACCAAAGATTCCAAGACAAGAGATTTCTAAATTAAGAGAAGGTCTTATTATTGGTTCAGCTTGCATTAACAATGAAATATTTGAAAAAGCTGCTGGTATGGAAGATGAAGAACTTGTTAATATGATGAGTTTCTATGACTATATCGAGGTTCAACCTTTAAGTGTATTCTCACATTTAATAGGCATTGATCGTAAATTTAATAATGAAATTGAGGCTCAAAATTACTTAAAGAGAATTATTCGTGTTGCGAAAGAAGCTGGAAAACCAGTAGTAGCAACTGGTGATGTTCATAATTTAACAAAGGAAGATTTAATTTATCGTGAAATAATTGTTAATACAAAGTTCAATGGTAAGTTGCATCCATTAAATCGTAAGGGCATGGCTGTTCCAAATATGTATTTAAAAACTACTAATGAAATGTTAGAAGAGTTTAACTTTTTAGATGAGGCAACAGCTTATGAAATAGTTGTTACTAATCCAAATAAAATTGCTGATATGGTTAGTGAAATTGAAGTAATTATTGCAACACCAAAACCATTTGCACCAAAGATTCCTAATTCGATTGAAACAATGACTGAGCTTGTTTATACTAAGGCAAGAAATTGGTATGGTGATGTTTTGCCTTATCATATTGAAGATAGACTTGCTAAAGAACTTTATGGTGATTCTTTAAAAGAAGCGATAACTTATTATGTTAATAAAGATGAGTCGATTACCGATAAAGATAAAGAAATATTTGCTATTTTACATAAAACGATTGTTGGTGGGTATGATTCAGTAAAAGATTATATTAAAGGTTATCTAAAAGATACTTTAGAAGAAGTACCTAATGATGAAGAGCTAGATAAAGAAGCTAAAAAGAAGTTAGGTGGTATCATCGGTGCTGGTTATGATGTTATTTACTTGATTGCTCAAAAGTTAGTTAAACACTCTAATGATGAAGGATTCTTAGTTGGGTCCCGTGGTTCCGTTGGTTCTTCATTTGTTGCTTGTATGATGGGGATAACTGAGGTTAACTCTTTAGCAGCTCATTATCGTTGTAGTAAATGCAAACTTAGTATTTTTGATGATGATGAAGGTAATCCTTTAGGTTCAACTTATTCAAGTGGTTTTGACCTTCCCGATAAAAAATGTCCAAATTGTGATATTCCAATGATTAAAGACGGTCAAGATATTCCATTTGCTACCTTCTTAGGATTTAATGCTGATAAAGTACCAGATATCGATTTGAATTTTAGTGATTTAAACCAAGCAAGTGCTCATGATTATACGAAGGTATTGTTCGGTGTTGATAATGTTTATCGTGCAGGAACTATTGGTACTGTTGCTGAAAAGACCGCTTATGGTTATGTTCGTGGATACTGTGAAGATAAGGGCATTATCATGCGAAATTTAGAAATTGAACGTTTAGCTATGGGATGTACTGGGGTTAAGAGAACTACTGGTCAGCACCCAGGTGGTATCGTTGTAATTCCAGGATATATGGAAGTTTATGATTTTACACCATTTCAATATCCAGCAGATGATCCAACTAGTGTATGGCGTACAACGCACTTTGATTACCATGCGATTGATGCTGATGTTTTAAAACTAGATATTTTAGGTCATACTGACCCAACTCAGTTAAGAATGATACAAGATTTAACTGGTGATGATATTACTAAAGTACCTTTAGATGATAAAGCAACTATGTCGATATTTACTTCGACAAAAGCTTTAGGAGTAACACCAGAACAAATTATGTGTGATACTGGTACTTTAGGAGTTCCAGAATTCGGTACACCTTTTACAATCTCTTTGGTTAAAGATACTAAACCAACTACTTTTGCTGAACTTATTAAAATATCTGGTTTGTCCCATGGTACTGATGTATGGTTAGGCAATGCCCAAGAATTAATTGCTAAAAACGTTGTTCCTTTCTCTAAGGTTATAGGTTGTCGTGATGATATTATGGTTGATTTAATGTATCGTGGACTTCCGCCATTTAAAGCCTTCAAAATAATGGAGTTTGTTCGTAAAGGACGTGCTTCTAAACCAAAAGACCATGAAGAATGGGAAGGCTATGTTAAATTAATGCATGAATATAACGTAGAAGACTGGTTTATTGATTCATGTGCAAAAATTAAGTACATGTTCCCTAAGGCTCATGCGGCTGCTTATGTTACTAGTGCTTTTAGAATTGCTTGGTATAAAGTTCATAAACCTATAGTTTACTATGCTTCATACTTTTCTACACGTTTTGATGATTTTGATTTAGAAGTTATGGTTAAAGGTTATGATACAATTAAAGCTAAAATGGCTGAATTAATGGCTAAAGGTTATGATGCTACTAATAAAGAAAGCAGTTTATTAGAAACTTTAAAGTTAGCTTTAGAAGCAACAGCTCGTGGTATTAAATTTAGTAATATTGATATCGAAAAAAGTGATGGTAAAAACTTTGTTATAGAAGATGAACATACATTAATCTGTCCATTTAAAGTTTTGGACGGTTTGGGGGATTCCGTTGCTACTAAAATAATTGAAGAAAGAAATAAACAACCATTTATAAGTATTGAAGATTTACAAAGCCGTGGTAAGGTAAGTAGTACAACTATTGATAAATTAAGAACCCTTGGTGTTTTAGATGGCTTACCAGAAACTTCACAATTAAGTTTATTTTAGTTTGATTTTGTGGTATCCTTATGTTAGGAGGATAACGATATGTCAAAGAAAGATTTAAAAAAATATAACGATATGTTATTATGTTATGCTATTTTGATTTTAACTATCGGTTTAGTTGGAGGTTCATTTTTAATAGCAGTTGGTGTTAAATGTGATACTATAAATGCTATTAGTTTCTGTATGATGGGTTCTATTATAATTCTTACTTTCTTTGTGATTTCTGTTGTGATGTACTTGGTTGCAAAAAAGGAAGAATTTAAAAAATTGTTTGAATAGCTGATAAGCTGTTAGAATGTTTTGATTCTAACAGTTTTATTTTGCGTAATAAGTATAAATATAATATGAAATTTTAAATGAAATTTGGTAATAAAGACAATTGACATATACTAGATACTTTGGTAAAATAACAGATGTTTTAAGGGCTTTCTTAAAACCGCACTGAAAAGGTTAAAAGAGTTTTGATACCACCTTAAAGGCGTGTCTTAAATTTATAAGGAGGGATATTATGAAAGCAATTTTTGTAACAGGTGGAAAACAATATTGTGTTTCTGAAGGCGATGTAGTTTATGTTGAAAAATTAGATGCTGAAGTTGGTAAAGAAGTAACTTTTGATGAAGTTCTTATGGCTGGCGAAGTATTTGGTAATCCAACAGTTAAAAATGCAAGTGTAGTTGGTGTTGTTGAAAAACAAGGTAAACAAAAGAAAATTACTGTATTTAAGTATAAACCTAAGAAGAAATATCGTAAAAAACAAGGACATAGACAACCATATACTAAGGTTACTATTAAGTCTATTAATGTTAAATAATTATGATAAAAGTGAACTGTGTAGTATCTAATGGTTTAATTAGTAAAATAAGTATTAAAGGTCATGCTGACTATGATACTTTAGGTAAAGATATTGTTTGTGCAGCTGTATCTAGTATAGTTACAACTACGATAAATAATGTAATAGCTTTAGAAGATGACACAATTAAATACGATACTAAAGAAGGTAATGTTTGTATTACTGTTCTAAGGAATAGTAAAGTTACTGATAAACTTTTAAATGTTATGTTAAATATGTTAAAAGAATTAGCAATTGACTATCCACAAAATATAAAAATAGGAGGATTAAAATGAATTTTATGAAATTGAATATCCAATTATTTGCTCACGTTAAGGCTCAAGGTTCTACTCAAAACGGTAGAGATTCTGTTGGTCGTAGATTAGGTGCTAAGGCTAGCGACGGTGAAGTTGTTAGTGCTGGTTCAATAATCTATCGTCAAAGAGGAACTAAGATTTATCCAGGAACAAATGTTGGAATGGGAAAAGACCATACTCTATATGCTAAAATAGCTGGCGTTGTTAAATTTGAACGTTTAGGTAGAGATAAGAAAAAAGTAAGTGTATATGAAGTTAAGTAGTATATACTTCTTTTTTTATGTTATAATTTTTCTATAAGATATGAAGGTAGGTTAATATGTTTGGAAAGATTATAGAGTTAAGAGATAATTATATATATTTAGAAAATAAACTTGATAGAGCAGAAACTAATTTAATTGGTTTTCATGTTGTTTTTAATGATTCCAATAAGACTTTAGTTGGGGAAATTGAAAATATAAGTGTTGAAAAAATAGAAATATTACTTATAGGTGAAATTAAAAATAATGCATATGCACCAGGCATTATAAAGAAACCAAGTCCTAATGCAACGGCTAGAATTATTACTAAAAAGGAATTAGAACATTTATTAGGTAGTCAAGATTATAGTAATAAAAGTAACCTACTTATAGGTAATTCCCTTGTTTATGATGGATTTAAAATTACAGCAAATAAAAATAAGTTTTTTAGTGGGCATTTTGCTATTTTAGGAAATACTGGTTCTGGAAAATCTTGTGCTGCGGCTAGACTTTTACAAAATTTATTTTATAGCAATGATGATAAATTACCAATCAATTCCCATTTTGTTATTTTTGATGTTTTTGGAGAGTATAAAAGTGCTTTAAAAGGAATAGAAAATATTTCTGGTTTAGCCTTCAAAAGTTATTCAACGAATCCAAAGGAAGATGATATGCCAGTAAAAATACCAGCTTACTTTTTAGGTGTTGATGATTTGGCACTTTTACTTAATGTTAGTGATTATAATGTTATTCCCGTTATTGAAAACACTTTAAGATTAACTTATATTTTTACAAGTAAAGATCCAGATACAGTTAAATATAAAGATTATATTATTGCTTCAACACTAATGGATATATTATCTTGTGGAAAAACAGCGGCTGCTATTCGTGACCAGATAATTGCTGCGTTAACTAAGTTTAATACAGTTAACATTAGTTTAGATTCCATTATTCATCAACCAGGTTATGATAGAACTTTGCGTCAATGTTTACTTATTGATAGTCAAGGCAAAATGAATGCCATTGGACCCTTAACTGATTTTGTTAAATCTTTCTTAAATTTTGATTTAAATGAATTAAAAATCAAGCCTAATTTTATTTATACATTGGAGGATTTACAAGTCGCATTAGATTTTTCTTTACTTAATGAAGGGGTATTAAATTCAAGTGCGAGATATGATAAATTAAATACTTTGAAGATAAGGTTAAATTCTATTATTAATAGTGAATATAAACATATATTTGAATTTAGTGAAGTTGTTTCTAAAAATGATTATATTAAACAATTTTTTAAAGCTAAAGATGGTAAGAATGCCCAGATAATTAATATCAATTTAAATGGAGTTGATGATAGAATGATTAAAATTCTATCAAAGATATATGGAAAAATGTTTTTTGATTATGTAACTAATTTAGATAAAAGGGCAAGTTTTCCTATTCATATGGTAATTGAAGAGGCTCATAGGTATGTTCAAAATGATCATGATTATGAGATATTAGGATATAATATTTTTGATAGAATTACTAAAGAAGGTCGTAAATATGGAATTCTTTTAGGGCTTATTACGCAAAGACCTAGTGAGTTATCTACAACTAGTTTATCACAGTGTTCAAACTTTTTAGTACTTAGACTTCATCATCCAGATGATGTTGATATTGTAAGTAGAATTAGTGCTGCTGTAAATAAAAATATGTTAGAGAGAGTAAAAACTTTACGTTCAGGTATGCCATTGTGTTTTGGAACAGCCTTTAATATTCCCGTAATTGTGGATATGACTTTACCTAATCCAATGCCTACTTCAACTAGTGTTGATGTTGTAAAAGTTTGGTATAACTAAAATGGAAAATGTTGTATATCATGGATTAGTACTTCTGATTTAAAGGTTTTAGAGCCACATAAATCTACACATGGAAATTTTGTTTATGCAACAAACTATAAAGAAATAGCAATTATTTTTGCTAAAAAATATGGTCATGATTTAACTTATGGTATTGGTAGAAGTAATAAAGATGAACCTTGGATAATAACAGAAAGAGTACCAGGGGCTTTTGATAGAATGTTTAATAATCCGTTTTCTTTGTATACTTTGCCAATAGATACTTTTAAAGATATAAAAACTGGTTTTGCTGAAGTTGTTTCTGATACTAGTGTGAAAGTTTTAAAAGAAGAAAAATATCCTAATGTATATGAAGCTTTAAAAAAATTAGAAAAAGAAGGAAAAATAAGGCTTATTTCTTATGATAAAGAAAACAAATTAACTAAAAGTGATGAAATGAAAATGCTAGAAAACTTTGTAGCTTTTCAAAAAAGAAATGGCAAGATTTTTTCTAAGTATGACTTTGAAGATATGGTATTCTTACATCCTAATTTGTTAGGGCATATTAATGAAATATTATTAGAAGAAAATATAAATAATCAAATAATAAAGAAAGAGGATTTAATAACAATTCTTCAGAAAAAATTATGTTTAATGAGTACTGGTTTAAAAAATGAACCTTTCTTAAATAATGGTATTAAAGTAATATTAGAAACTTATCCAGAATTAGAAAACTATGTTAAACAGTCTTTAGAAATAAATAATTTTAATAAAGAACAATTAAAAGATTTATATGCTAAAAAAGATGAATTTTTAAGTAAGAAAGATTTTGAACTATATTTAACTGGAAGTGTTTTTAATAGTTTAGATAAACCAGCTATTATTGATTTTGGCGCAGGGCATTCAATTTACAGGACACCTCTTGCATTTTATGAGTTTCAAAGATTAATGAAAAAATTTAAAAATATTGTTTTTCTAGTACCTAGTGAAGATAAGAGTGAGGCTTTAAGGATAAAAAATGAAAGAGTAGCAAAACGTGGTCAAAATAATGATGTTGATTATACTAAAATTAACAGGGGGCATTTAGAAAGTCCTTGTAATGATATAATAGCTACTATGAAAATATGTACTAAAGGAATGAACTCATCTCGAGTTGCTAGTGAGATATTAAGAAGAATTCAAGAAAAAAAAGAAGATATTGATATAAAAAAGTAAAATATTTATATAATCGTAGATATGTCTAATTATTTGTAAAGTAAGATAAAGTAAAGAAAAAATAATTTTCTTTTTAAATTAAGTATGCTAATATTAAGGGGAATAGAGATAATAGATTAACAAAAATTACTATTCAAAGTTTAATAATTATCATAAGAGGAGGAAAAATTATGGGATTTATTAAAGCATTTGCAGGAGCAATAAGTGGTACTTTTGCAGATCAATGGAAAGATTTTTATGTTCCAAGTAGTAATATAACAGAAACATCTGCTGTTTATCCTGCTGTATTAAAAAGTACAAATAATGGTAGAGGAGAAAACTATAAAGGTAATGCTAATATCATTACTAATGGTAGTAAAATTGTTGTACCAGAAAATACTGCTTTGATTACAATGCAAGATGGGACAATTACAGGATGTATTACTGAAGCTGGTGGTTATGAATTTAAGTCAGATGATGTAAATTCAAAATCAATGTTTGCAGGAGATGGAATATTTGGTCAAACAATTAAATCAACATGGGAAAAAGTAAAATTTGGTGGCATTCCGGGAAGTCAACAATTAGCATTCTATGTTAATTTAAAAGAAATTCCTAATAATAAATTTGGTACTCAATCTGAAATTTATTGGGATGATGCTTTTTTAGGAACACAAGTTGGTGCTATTACAAGAGGTACTTATACTTTAAAAATAGTTGATCCACTATTATTTGTTAAAAATTTTGTCCCAGCTAAATATTTAGTTGTTGATGCACCAGTATTTGATTTTGGTGATATGGATAATGATGCTTGTGAACAATTATTTAATGAAGTAGTTGGTACTTTATCATCAGCATTTTCTAAGTATACAAATGATCCTGAAAAAGGTAATAGAATTACTAAAATTCAAGCTGATCAAATTGGTTTTGCTAAGGCAATGAGTGATGCTGTAGAAGAAGCATATCAATGGAAGGAATCTAGAGGTTTAGAAATTGTTAAAACAGCTATTCTTGCTATTGAATATGATGAAGATACTAAGAGATTAATGAGTGATGTTAAGAAAGCTGATGCCTTAAGTGGTGCTAGAGGAAACTCATTTATGCAACAAGCTGCTGCTCGTGGTCTAGAGAGTGCTGGTGCAAATGGTGGTGGTGCTGGTATGGCTTTCATGGGTGTAGGTGCTAATGCTGCTGGTAGTATGGTAAGTAACTTTGCTCAAGAAAACACTCCTTCATCTTATAATCCTAGTTTTGCAAACAAAGAAAGCAATAGTGGAAATGCTACAACTGAGGATCCTGCTACTAAACTTCTTAAAATGAAAGAACTTTTAGATGCTGGTGCTATTACAGAGGAAGACTACGAAAAAATTAAAAAACAATTATTAGGACTTTAAAACGTGGAAGATAATACTAAAACTAATGTTACTGATATTAATAATGGACCAACTATTATAAAGACTGATAATGGAGTAGAAAACGGTCAAAATAAATGTCCAAAGTGCGGAGCAACAGATATATCACCTGTTGCTTCAACTGGTCATTTACGTTGTAATTTTTGTCATTATGAATTTGAGCCAGAAAAATTTGCTGCTATGATGAGTGATATCGATGCTTTAAATGGTAAAGTTATTGGTTCAGGAGCTCAAGATATTGTAAGTGATGCTTCTAATATCGTTACATTTAAATGTAGTAGTTGTGGAGCAGAAGTGGTTGTTGATACAGCTAGTAGTATGCAGGCTAGATGTCATTGGTGTCGTCATATATTGTCTGTAAATGAACAAATTCCAAATGGTAGTGTTCCTGATACTTTGTTACCATTTAAAGTAGCTAAAGAAGAGGCCGAAGGTATAATTAAAGGCTTTGTTAATAAAAGAAAATTTTTTGCTAATCCTAAGTTTAAAAAAGAATTTACAACTAATAATATAATAGGGGTATTTTTCCCTTATATGCTTTTAGATATAAATGCTCATGCTAATTTTAGCGGGGAAGGTGAACATCAAACTAAGGTTTATCAAGTTGAAATAGGCGATAAAAATGGAGCATATGGTAGAGAAAGTTATCAAAATAGTACAGTTAGGCAAACTCTTTATAATGCTGATGTTTATCATGTTGAAAGAGATTTCGATTTAACAATTAGTAATCTATCTATAGAATCAAGCTCTAATAATTTAAGTGAAGTAAGTGGAAAAACAAATAATATTATTAATGCTATAATGCCTTTTGATACAGAAAATTGTGTTAAATTTAATGCTAATTATTTAAGAGGTTTTAATTCAGAAAAAAGAGATGTTAATATTGAAAACTTAAAGGAAACAGCTTATGAACAGTGTAAAGATATAGCAAGATACTCATGCAGTGATACTTTAGAATTCTATGATAGAGGTGTTCGTTGGGATAATGAGTCTTTAAATATTAGGGGTGAGCAGTGGACATCTGCTTATTTGCCTGTATGGCTTTATAGTTATTTAGAGGATAAAGGTAATAAAAAACTATTACATTATGTTGCTGTAAATGCAAGAACTAAAGAAATAATGGGAAGTGTTCCTATTCATATACCAATGTTGTTACTAGCATCTTTTATAGTAGAAATATTTGGTTATATAATGTCTAGTAATATTGATTGGGATTACAGTTGGATATTTTTATCAGTGGGATTTATTTATTTCTTTGTTATTTATAATATATATCGTAATAAAAGTGCTCGTCATACTTATGAAAAAGAAACTAAAAGAGATATGAAAAATTTAAAGAAAATAGATAATTTTGTGAGAAGTAATAATGGACAGACTAGTAGTATGATGGATGGCGCTAATAATAGAACTATAAGAGGTAAATTTCATTAAGATAGATAAATGTTAGAAGTTTTTTCTAGCATTTTTTTAATTTTATTTTGGTAAAAATTCTTGATTATCCAAGTATTTTATGATTTAATAATTTTTTGGTGAAGAAAATGAACGTTGAAGAAATGAATAAACATTTTAATAATAATCCTTACACTAATTATTTGGTTAGAGATAAGGATATTATAAGAACTCCATTTACTAGTGAAATAAATTTTAAAAATACTTCTCCTATATGTAATTTAGAAGAAATAGATTGCAGCACTTCTGGGGTACTAGAAGATATAGAAGATACTATTTTTAAATTAAATGATATAGATTATGATGCCCTAAGTTTTAGCTTTTGTGGTGGTTTAGTTGTTAAAAATAACAAACATAAAACAGAAAATATTGATGATTTATTCTTATATCGTTTAATTATTTATCCTGTAAAGAGTGTTAATGGTGAGTATAGAAGAATAGGTGGCAGTAATAAGAATATCTATCGAAGTGTTTCGGGAAGTATGGAAAAAATTATTCATTTTGATGATTTACTTGCTATTTTAAATAGTTTACACATATTACCGTTATATGTTGATAGTGATTATTTTAAAGTATTAACAGAAGGTTTCCTAGGTTGTGGTAAGCCAATATTATTTACTTTAAAAAAAGAAAAAGGGAGAGTACTTAAAAAGAATTAAGTGCTTTTTCCTTTTTTATTTGTTATACAAATTTAATATAAATTTCTTTAAAACATTGTTTCAAGGAAAAGTTATGATACAATAACAATATAAATTGGTGGTGTTCTATGATAAATATATTAATAGTAGAAGATGATATTAATCTACTTAATATTATAAAGAAGAATTTAGAAAGAGAAGGGTATGTGGTTTATACCGCTTTAGATGGGGTATCTGGGTTAGAAGTATTTGAAAATAATCATATTGATTTAATTATATTGGATTTAATGTTACCTAAATTAGATGGATATGAATTTACGAAGAAAATTAGAAATGAAAAAGAAAACTTACCTATTATAATGACTACTGCTAAAAGTTTAATGGAAGATAAAAGAATTGCTTTTCAAACTGGTGTTGATGATTATATGACTAAACCCTTAGAAATGGAAGAACTATTATTAAGGGTAAAAGCCTTACTTAGACGTAGTAAGATTTTAGCTGAAAGAAAAATAGTTATTGGTAAAGTAGTAGTTGATTGTGATGCGATGACGGTTACAAGAGATGGTGATGTAACAGAATTAACCCAAAAAGAGTTTGCTTTGTTATATAAATTATTATCTAATTCTAATAAAATATTTACAAGAAATCAGTTAATGGATGAGATATGGGGATATGAGTCTAATAGTGATGATAGGACAATCGATGCTCATATTAATAGATTAAGAAGAAAATTTGAAAATTATCCAGAATTTGAAATTAAATCGGTTAGGGGGCTAGGGTATAAGGTGGTTAAAAATGAAAAAAATTAATGATGATGAAATAAAGGCTAATCAAAAATTAACTGTTTATTTTACAGCTTTAGCATTTTGTACCTTTGCCGCGATTATAATAGCTTTAAGTTTTTTGATATTCTTAGGTAATCAAATACTAGGTTGGGACTATATGATTGATTTGCACCAGTCCCAGTTTTGGGTTTTAGTCTTTGTGGCTATCATTTTAATTGGGGTAATTTCTTCAATTTTAATTGGTCGTCCTATTTTAAAAGGGATTAAAGAGATATCTAACTCCACGAAAAAGATTAGTGAAGGAGACTTTTCGGTACGTATTAAAGAAAATAATACTAAGTTTTTAGGGCGTCTTTCTCATGATTTTAATCAAATGGCTAAAGAATTAGAGGGGGTTAAAATATTAAGAAATGATTTTATTAATAATTTTTCTCATGAGTTTAAAACACCAATAAGTTCGATTAAAAATTATGCAGAAGAATTAAAAAATAATGATTTATCTAAAGAAGAACAGGATAAATACTTGGATATAATTATTAAAGAAGCAACCAGACTTTCTAACCTTTCTAATAGTATTTTATATTTATCAAAAGTAGAAAAACAAGAAATTTTAACAGACAAAACGAAGTATGATGTGGGGGAACAAATAAGACAAGCTATTCTTTTAGAAATGAAAAAAATAGAAGAAAAGAATCTTGAATTAGACTTAGATATATTAGATTATAAATTGTTGTTGAATGAAGATAGTATTGAACAAGTATGGATTAATATTTTAGATAATGCAATTAAATTTAGTGAAGCTGGTAAGACTTTAAAAATTACTAGTAAACTTGTTAATGGTTTTTATGAAGTAAGAATTAAAGATGAAGGAATTGGTATTGAAGAAGATGATTTACCATTTGTTTGCGAAAAATTTTATAAAGCCGATAAGTCACATTCTGAAGAAGGTAATGGTTTGGGTCTTTCTTTAGTAAAAAGAATTCTTGAATTGCATAAAGGTAGTATTGAAATAAAAAGTAAAGTAGGTAAAGGAACTTTAGTTATAGTAAAATTACCAATTAAGTGATTTCATATTCAGTTCATTTTTAAATTGTATAATAAATTTGTTTTGCATAGGAAGTGATTACTTATGAAAAAAAATTATGCCTATTATAATAATCCAAAGATAAATAGTTTTAAAGATTTAATGAATTTAAGTATTGAAAAACCTGATGATATAGCTTTTAAATATTTGGATAATAGTAAAGTTTTAATTAGTAAGACTTATAAAGATTTTTATGAAGATGTAAGACGTACTAGTAATTATATAGCTAATCTTTATAATAATAAACATATTGCTTTAATTGGAAATAATTCATATAACTTTTTAGTGTTATTTATGAGTATTGTTATCAGTGGTAATTGTGTAGTTATTATTGATAAAGATTTAGATGCTAATGACGTTAAAAAGATGCTTAAGAATACTAGTACTAATACTTGCTTTTATTCTAAAGAATATTGTGATAGTTTAAATGGGATTGTTAGTAAGATGTATCCGATTGAAGAGATAGAAAATTATAAATTAGAAAAAAATTTTATTAGATTTACTAATCCTAAAGATGCTAGTGTTATATTCTTTACTTCGGGAACAACGGGATTTAATAAGGCTGTTTGTTTAAGTGAAGAAAATATTTGCTTTGATATTTGGTCTTTAGCTAGTCTATTTAAACCGAATGGCGGTGTATTTGCCGTTTTACCATTTCATCATTCGTTCGGACTTATTACCGGTATTTTAAAACCATTCTATTATCACGTTCCAATATTTATTAATAGTAGTCTTAAGTCTTTACAAAAAAAAATGAAGCTAGCAGAGGCTAATACAATGTTTGTAGTGCCAGTATTTATTGAAACTTTTTATAAGACTATTTGGTCAACAGCTAGAAAGACTAAGCAAGATAAAAAGTTGAAATTAGCGATTAAGTTATCTAACAGTCTTTTAAAAATTGGTATCGACTTAAGAAAGAAATTATTTAAATCAGTTACTGACCAGTTTGGGGGAAATTTGGAATATTTTATATGTGGTGGGGCTTATTTAGATAGCAAATATATTAAATGGTTCCGTAGTATTGGGATTGAAATTTTAAACGGTTATGGTATTACTGAGTGTAGTCCAGTTGTAGCAGTTAATCGTAATTTGTATGGTAAAGATGGTTCTGTTGGTCTAATTGGTCGTGATATTGATGTTAAAATAATCGACAATGAAATATGTGTTAAAGGTAAAAATGTCATGCTGGGATATTTTAATGATACGAAGTCAACTAAAGAAGTCTTGCAGGACGGTTGGTTTAAAACTGGCGACCTAGGTTACATTGATAAAGATGGATTTTTGTTTATAACTGGTAGGAAGAAAAACTTAATAATTTTATCTAATGGTGAAAATATTTTACCAGAAATGATAGAAGAAAAATTAATGAAAGATAAAGGTATTATGGAAGTAGTGGTTAGTACTTTAAATAATCAGTTAGTAGCATATATTTATCCAAGTGAGGATTACTTAGGTAATATAACTTATTTTAATAATTTAATTTATAAATATAATAAGATGGTTCCTAAAAATCATCAAATAAGTAAGTGTATTTTAAGAACTACGGAATTTAAGAAAAATAATAATCATAAAATTTTAAGAAATAAAATAATGGAGGAATAAAAAATGGAAAATAAAAAAATAATGGTTGGAGAAGTAATTAAATTAATTAGTGAGGTTTGTGAAATACCGGAAGAAAAGATTAGTGGTAAATCTAATTTAACAACGGATTTAGAGTTAGAATCTTTAGATATTGTTACTTTGATTAGTGAATGTGAAGAAAGATATCATATAACCGTTCCTGATAAAGATATTAAGACTTTCCAAACTGTTAATGATATTGTGGAATACTTAAATAAGTAATTGTTAATTTATAAATTAATAATTAAAATTTTAGAAAAATGAATAAATTATATATTGAAGAAAATGTTAATAGTAATGATATTATAAAAGAAATTGCTATTGATAATAATTTAAGTAACTATGTAGTTTTAAAAAATAAAAATGGTAAACCTTATTTTAAAGGTAATGATATCTATTTTAATATAAGTAATAAAGATAATATAACAGTTGCAGTTACAAGTTTTAACCCAGTTGGTATTGATATTGAAAAATTAACTTTTAAGCTCTCAGTAGTTAAACATTTTTTTAGTAAAAATGAACAAGAAATAATTAAGAAAAGTTTAAATAAAGAGTTAGACTTTACAACTATATGGGTAAAAAAAGAAGCTTATTTAAAATACTTGGGTTTAGATTTAACAAGTATTAGAAAGATAGATACAACTAAAATAAGTGGTTTTACAATAAAAAAATATAAAGAATATATAATAGGAATTAAGGAGTAAAGATGAATTTATTATATTGTGGGGATAGTAATATTAAAGACGGTCTATTTTTGTCAATAAAATCAATTTTAAAAGTAGAAAAAGAAGTTTTAAATATTTATGTTTTATCAATGGATTATTTAAATTATAAAAAAATAGATAGTGATTTTATTGATTATTTAGATACTTTAGTAAAAGAAGTCAATAAAAAGAGTTTTGTTAAACTAATTGATATGACTAGTATTTATCAAGAACATGAATGTAAGGCAAATAAAGATACTTTATTTACACCTTATTGCATGTTAAGACTATATAGTGATTTAGTTGATTTACCTAGTAAAATATTATATTTAGATACGGATGTTTTAGCATATCGTAGTTTTAAAGATTTTTATAATACTAATAATACTAATTATGAGTTAGTAGGGGCACTAGATTACTATGGTAGTCATGTTTATAAAAAGAATCCTTTTAAGAAAGATTATTTAAATTCCGGAGTATTACTGTTTAATTTGGATTTACTAAAAAAGGAAGATATTTTAAAGAAAGCTCGTAAAATGTGTGCGACTAAAAAGATGCTATTGCCTGATCAAAGCGCTTTAAACATTTTGTGTAAACATAAACTTATTGTTGATAGAAAATATAACGAACAAAAAGCTATGCAAAGTGATACGGTACTAAGACATTTTACAACGACATTTAAGTTTTTTCCAAGGATTAAAACGCAAAAAGTTAAGCCTTGGCAAATTAATAGAATGCATGATGTATTAAACTGTCATGAATTTGATTGGTTACTTGATGAATATAAGGAGTGGTTACAAATGAATAATAAAATTATACCAATATTTTTTACAATCGATGATGCTTTTGCACCTTTTGCAAGTGTAGCAATAAAGTCATTACTTGATAATGCTAGTCAAAATTATTTTTATCATATTCATATTGTTAATAATGGTTTAAGTGAAGAAAATATTACTAAGATTTTAAAATTAGAAACTAGTTATAGTAAGATAATGTTTAATAATATGGATGAAAGACTTAAAGCAATAACGGATAAAAAAGGAACAAGATTAAGAGAAGACTACTTTAGTTTGGCTATATTCTTTAGAATTTTTATTCCTGATTGTTTTAAGGAATATGATAAAGCTTTATATATTGATGCTGATACTATAATATTAGATGATATTAGTAAGTTATATAATACAGATTTAGAAGGTAACTATATTGGGGGATGTGTTGATACTTCTTGTTTTGGCATTAAAGATATAACTAATTATTTTACCAGCGGTGTTGGAGTTGATTACCGTGAGTATATAAATTCTGGTGTTATTCTTTTTGATATGAAAACCTTAAGAAATAAAGGTTTTGCCGATAAATTCTTATATTTATTTAATAAATATAACTTTGGTAATGTAGATCCTGATCAATCTTATATAAATGCGATGCTAAAAGGTAAAATTAAGTATTTAGATGGTAAGTGGGATACTATGCCTACTGAGGGTGGTAAAAGATGTGATAATCCGGGTATTGTTCACTTCAATTTATTTAAGAAACCTTGGCATTATGATAATGTTTTATATGAAGATGAATTTTGGAGTTATGCTAAGAAGACAGCTTATTATGAAAAAATAAAGGAAATTAAAGAAAACTATACTGATGAAGATAAACAAAAAGACGATAAGAGCTTAGAGGCAATGTTAAAAAGATGTCGAGAAATAGTTAAAGATGAGGTTACTTTTAAAACAGTCTTTGATAGTGGTAAGGAAGATAGATTGTAATGATTATCGGTGGTTCGAAAAAAGATGTAATTAAAAATATTGAACAAAATGTCTTAGATAATGAACTTAATAAAAAAGTAGAAGTTAATGATGCGATATTAAGTGATGAGAAAATAACTAAGTTATTAGATACTTTTTATAAAAATAAAGGTAAGAAAATAAGATACGGTATTAAACATGCAATTGCTAATATGACAGTAAGTAAGTATATGAAAATGCTTGATAAGGATATTGAGGTTAAGGGAGCTGAAAAGTTAAAAAATGTAGATTTAAGTAAGGGAGCAATTATTACATCTAATCATTTTAATCCTTTAGATACTTTTATTATTAGAAAATTAGTAGAAAAAGTCTTAAAGAAAGATTTGTATATAGTTATTCAAGATACAAATTTAGCCATGCCTGGTAGTTTAGGTTTTTTAATGAATTATTTAAATGTTATACCAGTTAGTAAAAGTCCAACTTATTTAGCGGGAACTTTTAAAGAAAATTTAAGAAAAATTTTAAATGCTGGTAATATTGTTTTGATTTATCCAGAAGAAGAAATGTGGTTTAATTATCGTAAGATAAGACCATTAAAAAGAGGAGCTTATCAGTATGCTGCTATTCTTAATGTACCCGTAATATCTTGTTTTACAAAGATAATAGATACAGATATAGTTGATAACGAAGAATTTAATAAGACTACTTATGAGTTAAATGTTTTGGGAGTTTTATATCCTGATAAAGATGTTAGTCCTAGATTAAATAGTATTAATATGTTAAATGAAGATTATGAGTGGAAGAAACAGGCATATGAAAATGTTTATCATAAAAAGTTAGAATATACTTTTTCTGCTGATGATATTGCTGGTTATAGATGGTAGAGTACTTAGTACTCTTTTTTTTGTATGAATATATATTTATTGGGAATAATATATTCTTTAAATAAGATATTTCATAGAGTTAAAAACTCTATGAAAATATTAGGTGAATACTGGGTTTTAAGTCTATTTGACTATAATTTCGACTAGAATGAAATTTGTTTTCTGACTAGAATAATTTTTAGCAATGCCAGTATTCACCTAGGTTTTAAAAAATATTGGTTGACTAGAAATTTGACTACAAAAAGATAATTTATCTTTAAATATATTCTTTAAAAAGACTTAAAGATATGATATCATTTAGGTATAAGGTAAAAATAATATCCGAAAATACGTATTCATAGAGTTTTTAACTCTATGAAAACAGAATTAAGGGATATGTATATTATTTTTAATTTTGGTAGGCTATAAGTGTTGCGTATTATAGCTAGAAATGGTTTATATTAATATGAAGAAATTTAATAAAGATAAGTATTTAAAGAAATTAAAATTTAATAAGTATAAGAGATACTTATATATAGGTATACCTTGCATATTAGTATTATTAATAGGAATATACTTTGCTTATTCGAAGTTTAGTGTCTTTAAAGAGGAAGAAGTAGTAAGAACGACCGTAGGAGATTTTATCTCTGGAGATGATGTTATTGGAGCATATATAGATGGAGAATACTCTAAGAGTATACCTGGTAAGAATGATGGTTATATAGTAGAAAAAATAGTCTGTGATAATGACGCTACAGCTAGTTGGGATAATGATTCTTGGGGAATAGTATTAACTAATCTAACTAAGAGAACAAAATGTAATGTGTATTTTGAAACCAAAAAACCATCTTTAACTGAGACAATAACTACGGCGATAAATAGTAATCCCAGTATGTTTGCCAGTGATGATCCAGGAAAAAATGTAAGATATATAGGAGCTAATCCAAATAATTATGTATACTTTAACTGTAGCGATTATAATAATCAATCAGATAGTACCTGTGAAAAGTGGAGAATTATTGGAGTATTTAACAATGTAACAAAGAGTGATGGAATAAAGGAAAATCTTGTTAAGATAATAAGAGATGAAAGTATTGGTAGATATTCATGGGATAGTTCTGATTCATCAGTAAATAATGGTTATGGTCTTAATGATTGGACTGATGCTGATGTGATGAAATTGTTAAATCCAGGTTATGATAGTAAGGGAGGTTCGTTGTATTATAATGCAAAAAGTGGAACTTGTTATGCTGGTTCAGATAATCTAACTACTTCATGTAGTTTTACGTCAACGGGCTTAAAAAATGATACAACCAGAAATGCCATTGAAGAGGTTGTTTGGAATTTAGGGGGGACTGATGCCGATTATACTTCTACCGCAAGTATGTTTTATACAGCAGAAAGAGGCACAACAGTATATAGTGGCAGACCAACAACATGGACAGGAAAAATAGGCTTAATGTATCCAAGTGATTATGGTTATGCTACCAGTGGCGGAACAACCAAAGATAGAGCTGCTTGTCTAGCTAAAGAACTTTGGAATTGGAGTGATTTTAGTGATTGCAAAGGAAATGATTATTTATTTGATACAAACATTAGTTCATGGACATTGACGCCCTACTCGGACATTGTCCACTATGCGTTCCTCTTTAGTGGCAGTGTCTATGGTACCTCTGTTAACGCTCTTAATGCGGTGCGTCCTACGCTTTTTCTGAAATCTAGCATCTCCGTGGTTGACGGTAATGGAACAAGTACGAGTCCATACAAATTGGAGATGTAGAAAACAATAAACGATGGTTGAATGGGCCGAATTTGCTTGGTTAAGACAAGCCGGCCCGCCGCAAAATTAGTTCGTGAAGAATGATAAGTGAAAAAAAGCAAACTAAGTCAAGGGACTGATAAGTACCTTGTAGGCATTTTGGAACGTTAAGCCCCGATGGTATATAATATGGTGTGTAAATTAGAAAATTTGCATACCATATTTTTTATGGCTTAAGGAGGATGAAATTATGCAAAATTTAAAATTATTAGATTATACTCTATATGAGTTAAAGGAAAACTTTTTACTTCTGGATATTTGTTGTAAATGATAACTAGTTTAGATATAATTATTTCAGAGAGGAGTATATTTATATGAAATGTATATTAATGAATAAAAATACTAAAGTATTAGAGGCAGAATACAATGAAGAAGGTATCTTCTTTCTTAAAATATATAAAGTTTATAATATAGAGTATGCTCCTTATATCTTAAATAGTTTATATAAAAAAGAGAATATTGATGATAAAGAGTTTAGAAGTAGTTTATCTAAATGGTTTAAAGGAAGAGGAATACCAGCTTTTAGAGATAAATTAGATTTATTATTACATAGATTAAATATAGAAGTTCCTGGAGAGTTATTAGATAAAGCTTTTGGTCTATCTTTATCAGATCAATATTGGTTAAAACCAGTAGATAAAGAGATATCTTATGATGATATTAACTTTTTTGATAATGATTTTTCTTATGCTGAGTTTAGAGAAGCTTCTTTATCTAATAGTAGTAAAGATATAACTAGTAAAATAGCATTAATAAGTCCGAATAATACGACTGATGGGATGTTAAGAAAAGCCTGGATTATTGAAGATGAAATTAGGTACTTACTTAAAGGTGGTTATAAAAATGAAATCTTACAACCATTTAATGAAGTATTAGCTAGTGAAATATGTAAAAGACTCGGATTTAATCATGTTACCTATAGTATTGAAAACTATAAAGGAATGATTGTTTCTAAATGTCCATGTTTTATTAATAAAGATACAGAACTAATAACGGCTTATCAAATTATGAAGGATATTCCTAAATCGAAGAGTATTAATGATTATGAAGAATATCTTAGTATTTTAGAAAAACATGGTCTTAAAGAAGCTAGAATTCAAATGGAAAATATGTATATTTTAGACTATTTAATTATGAATGAAGATAGACATTTAAATAACTTTGGCATTATAAGAGACGTTAATTCTTTAGAATGGATAAATGTTGCTCCTATATTTGATAATGGAGAAAGTCTTAATATTACTTATTATAGTCAAGATGAGTTATGTGTTACTGGGGAAGGAAGGTTTTTCTATCAAATTAAGCCATTTGATGAGATAATTAAAGTAGTTAGAGATATCAAAAGATTAGATTTAACAAAGTTAGATGGTATAGTAGAGTGGTATGATGATTTATTACATATGTATCAATATACAAGTGGTATTTCAGATGAAAGAATCAATAAATTATGTATTCTTTTAAATAGACAAATTAAGAATTTAAAAAAACTACAAAGTTTAAGTTAATTACTTATTCTTGTAGTTTTTTTCCTTGATAAGTATCTCTTTTTACCATTTCTTTATCTATATCATTTAGAACATAAAATTTCTTTAAGACCCATTCAGGGGTAATTAAATCTTCTTTTTTAGGATCTCCGGTTAGTCTATGAATAACCATTTCTGGACGAAGATATTCTAACTGGGAGACTACTATATCAATATATTCTTCTTTAGTTAAGACATGAAATGGCTTTTCTTGATACATAGTAGCTAACTTAGTATTTTTTATAATATGAAGCATATGAATTTTAATGCCAGCTACATTTAAAGAATTTACATATTTGGCTGTATTAATCATCATATCTTTGGTTTCACCGGGAAGACCATTAATAATATGTACAACAACATTAATATTATTAGCTACTAACTTTTTAACACACTCGTCAAAGTTTTTTAAATCATGACCACGATGAATTAATTTTAAAGTTTCATCATACATAGATTGTAATCCTAATTCAATAGTAAGATTAGTTCTTTTATTTAGATCGATTAGATATTCTAAGCATTTATCAGAAATACAATCACTACGAGTAGCAATAGAAAGGCCAATAACGTTAGGAATTTTTAAAATAGGTTCAAACTTTTCTTTTAGTATTTCAACTGGAGCATAAGTATTGGTATTAGCTTGAAAGTAACCGATGTAATAGGCATCTTGCCATTTATGTTCCATAACATTTTTAACCATATCAAATTGCGTTATTAAATCATCTTCGACTAAGCCGGCAAAATCACCACTACCTAATGGTGAACAAAATATGCAACCATAGCCATCTTTTTTATTGGGACAACTGAAACCGGCATTTAAAGAAACTTTAAAGACTTTTTTTCCATATTTAGTTTTATATTCATAATTTAGGGTATGATATCTTTTATTATCGAGAGTATATTTAAACGTGTTTTCCATGTAAATCACCTAGAAGTAGTTTAACATAAAAACTAAATTTTAAAAATAAAAAAATAAGTTGGAAATTCTTAATTTTAGTCCAACTTATTTTTGGTTTGATGGTATAGATAACATTAATCTACTGATAAAACATAAGGCTTTTCTTTAAGTCCTAATCCAGCTATTAAAGAATCTGCTTTTATATTAATAACTGGTTTTACAGACGCGGAATTAGAATTAATTCCAAAGTTTGGTGTTGAACCATCCTCACTTATTGATCTATTACCTGTTATTCCTATAGTACAACTTCCTGCGGAAGCAGTCCAATATTTATTACCTGTATATAGATAATACCCGTTATTAGCACTATTCCAGCCACCAGCTAAAGTAATATCATCACCAGACAATAGTCCTATTGGATAAGTTAAAGCTCCATTACCCTTACTAGTATCACTTACTGTAAAAGCATCATTTTGTTGAGGACAAGTAAAAGATACTGTCATATTACCATAACTACTTCCATCCCAAGGTCCTCTGGCCCAACGATAATAAGTTCCTTTGGTTCCATATCCACTAGTACCATGAGATTCATCTGTATAAGTACTAATCTTACGGTCATTGCAAAAGATATTATCCGCTAGATAAGTGGAATACTGACTTAAATTAGTTGTATACCAATTATCTACAAACTTCTTAATAGTTGAATCATTAATATTAGCATGAGTATCATTATAATTAGAACTTCCTGTCTTACCATACATATATCCTACATAAGCATTATCATTCGCACTACTATTATATTTACTATCCCCAATAATTCTATCACTACTAGCTTCATTATTATTATGAGCACTAGTTCCATCATAGACAAGTCTAATTGTCCCATCCCCATTTATTCTTAAAATACGCCAATAAAATCCTCCAAACTTAACATAGTTATTGGTAACATTCCCTCTAAAGTAATAACTAGTTCCATAAGCATCTGGTGCACTACAAACATACCCATCTGTAGATTCTACTTTTGTTACATTAACAGTTCCATCACTATTAACACTTGGACACTTTCCTGTCTTATCAACTGATGCTATAATTCTATCAGTAATTTTACTGGTCTTAAAATAAACATTACACTTAGTTCTTTTCGTTATATGAGAAACATTTAAATCCTAAGTAAGATCATTCCATACTCCTACAGCATTATTATCACAGACTACTTTATCAGCAACATATATAGAATTATCTTTAGGAAACTCTCCTACTAATTCATCATCTAAATAAGCCCCAATAATTACATCTCCATGGATAAAATTTCCTACCGTAGTTTTTACTACTTCCTTTTCTTTAGAGACAAAAAATAAGGAATGAGCAAAATAAATTCCTAGAATACCACTACAAATACAAGATAAGATCATATAGAAGTATTTGGAATAATTGTGCCAAAATTTTTTGAATTTTATTTTTTTCAAATATTTATTGCTATTAAACTTTTTCATATATTACATATCCTCACAAAAATTATTAAGAAGAAGTTATTGATCCTAATTAAATTTTTAATGTTATTTGAATTTAAATATTTAAAGAGATAAAGATAAAAGATATAAGGTATTGTAACTTATTCTTAATTTACACTATAACTATACTATAGAAATTTTTTTAAATCAAGATTAAAAATAGTTTTATAAAATATGAATGATTAATTAATTTTAATACTAAATAAGGTTTAAGATGCTATTATCTTTTTTATTGAAAAAGACTTTTTAGTTTGTTATACTTAAAATTAGAAAGAATAGGGATGTCAATTGAGTACTTTAGGAAATCATTTTTTACCAAATATGAATAATAGGATGACAAATCCTAAGGCTGTATTTAAAGGAAAAAATTATCGGATAAGTATAATTAGTGATATGATAATTCGTCTAGAATATGATGAAGAAGGAATATTTAATGATTATTTAACTGAGAATGTCTTAAATAGAAATTTTCCATTACCACAGTTAGATGTTCAAGAAGATCATGCTACTTTAATTGTTAATACTAAGTATTATCGTTTACAATACTTAAAAGAAAAACCTTTTAAAGGTAGTCTTTTTGCACCTGATTCAACTTTAAGAGTTAATGTTTTGAATTCTCAAGCTTACTGGTATTATGGCAGTGATGAGATTAAAAATATTTCTTGTTTAAAACCAAATTTAGATTTAAAAAAAGAATTTGTTTTTGCTAGTGAGGTTTTAGATTCTTACGATAAGAAAGATAGTAAAGCTAAGGAAGATGATAAGACTAAGAAAAAGGAAGAATTAAAAAAAGAAAAAGAAAGATATCAAAAAGCTAAAAATAATATATTTGAAAGACAAAAAAGCTTGTATTCTTTAGAAGGTTTTAGTACTTTAGATGACTCAAATAGTATGATAATTGATGATAAGGGTTATATGGTTCCTAGAACACATAAATCAATTGATATGTATGTTTTTGTTTACAATAAAGATTTTCGTTTGTTTTTAGGAGAGTATGCTACTTTAGCTGGGAGATGTCCTTTAATTCCTAGATATGCTCTTGGTATTTGGTGGTATAAGGATGATGTTTATACTTTTGATAATGTTAGAAAATTAGTTTATGATTTTAATAGTCATCACATTCCTTTAAATGTTTTAGTGTTGGGAAGTAATTGGCATATTAAAGATCCTAATGATTTAAAAAAATTTAAGAGTGGTTTTACATTTAATAGGGATAAACTTGGTACTTTAAGTAACTTTACGACTTTTTTACATGAAAGAGGTATTCGTTTAGGACTTAGTCTAGATCCAACTGAAGGTATTCATCCTCATGAGTTTAAGTATCGTGATTATGCTAGTGAACTGGGGGTTAATGATAGTCAAGATTTACCTTTTAATGTTTTGGATACTAATGTTATTGCTGCTTATCTAGATAAGCTTATTATGCCTTTATATAATGATAACGTTGACTTTTTCTTTTTAGATGTTAGAACTAAAGATAGAAGAGTTATGAATGCTCTTAATTATTATCATTATAATGATTATAAGCAGTTTAATAATACAAGAGGAATGATTTTATCAAGACCAGCTTCTTTAGGAGCAATAAGATATCCTGTTCTTTATACAGGAGAAACAGAGGTAAGTTGGAATACTTTAAGAAAATTACCAGAATTTATTAGTAGTTCTTATAATTCAGGACTTACTTGGTGGAGCAATGATATTGGTGGGTTTAAAGGTGGTATTGAAGATAGTGAGTTGTATTTAAGATATGTAGAATTTGGTACTTTTAGTCCAATATTTAGATTTGCATCATCCTATGGTCATTATTATAAAAGAGAACCATGGAGGTGGAATAATCAAGTTTTTAGAGTCGTTAAGGATTATTTAAATTTAAGACTTCAGTTATCTAGTTATTTATATGCTGAGGGGTATAAGTATTATAAATTAGGAATTCCCATTTTTATGCCTTTATATCATGTTGTACCGGAAATGTTAGATGAACCAGATTATAAAAATGAGTATTTCTTTGGTAGTGAACTATTAGTATCACCAATTACAACAAAAAAAGATATGGCAATGCAACGTAGTGTTGAAAAAATATATTTACCAAATGGTACTTGGTATGATTTTAAAACGGGTAAAAGATTTAATGGTAATACTAGGTATGTAATGTTTTTTAATGATGAAGATTATCCAGTATTTGCTAAAAAGGGCTCAATTATTCCAATGTATGTTCCTGATAAAAATATTAATAACATTGGTATAGCTAAGAATTTAGAAGTACACATTTTCCCAGGAGAAAGTAATATTTATAATTTATATGAAGATGATGGGGTTAGTTCTTTATATGAACAAGGTTATTATATTGTAACTAGATTTGATTATAACTATTTACAAAGTAACTATACTCTAATAATAAGACCATATGAAGGTAAGAGTGGTATTATACCCGATACAAGAAACTATAAAATTAGATTTAGAAATACGAGAACTGCCACTGATGTTCGAGTTTTACAAGAAGCTGATAAAAAAGATTTTACGGCTTATAGTGAAGATAGTGACTTTGTTATTGAAATTAATGATGTTTCAACTGTTAAACAGTTAACTATTATTTGTCGCGGTAAAAATATTGAAATTGATGCAACCAGAATTTTAAATGAAGATATTGATGGTATTATTTCAGATATACCAGTAAAAACGACTTTAAAAAATGAGATTGCTAAGATTATGTTTAGTGAAAAAGATTATAGTGATAAACGTATTATGGTTAAAAAATTAAGAACGAAAGGTCTTAGTGATTTGTATATTAGAATGCTTTTAAGATTACTTGAATACACTAGTAATAAAAAATAGATGGCATTATGGAAGAAAAAATTGTACTTTAAAAATTAAATGATACAATAATTTTACTTTTATTCATTGGACTTGCAGATATAAATTATTGTGTTATAATATGAAAGAAAAAAAGAGGAAAAATATGAAAATATATCAAATATTATTATTAATAGGGGTAATACTTGCTAGTATTGCAACATCGTTTTATTTAGTTAAAATGATTAGTTTATTATTAAGAAGTAAGGATAGTAAAAAGATTACGGATAAAGAATTAGATAATGATTTAAAATATATGGTTATATCTATTGTTTTACTTACTATTTGTTCACTAGTATATTGTATTACCAGTATTATGAGTTAGTTAGTGAGTAATGATAAATGTCTATTAAAAAAAGATTAGAATATGAAGATATTGTTAAAGATATCTTAGATAATGAAGAGTTTAAAAAACTTCATTTAGAGCCGCATCATGGTATAAGTAGGTATGAACATGTTTTAAGAGTATCAAAAGTTTCATATTTTTTAGCTAAAAATTTAAAATTAGGTCATTTAGAAGAAATTACAAGGGCAGCTTTACTGCATGATTTCTATTTTGATAAGGATTTAGTAGAGTATGATGCTTATGAAAAATTAAGTATTCATCCTGAGTTGGCTTTAAATAAGGCTAGTAATTATTATGATTTAACTGCTTTAGAAAAGGATATTATTGTTAAACATATGTACCCACATACTAAAGCTAAACCGAAGTATGTTGGTTCTTATTTAGTATCTATTTGTGATAAGTTGGTAGCAACTTATGAAATGGCTAGATTTAAAGTATCTTTAAGGTTAGGAATTTATTTAATCTTTATTTATAATGTTGTAAGTATAAGGATGCAACAATAAAAAAATCCTTTTTTGTCCTTGTAGCTCAGCTGGATAGAGCAATCGCCTCCTAAGCGATAGGTCGTGTGTTCAAATCACATCAGGGACGCCATTTAAGAATATAAGAAATTTTACTTTTGTTTTAATATTATAAGTAAAGGTAAGATTTCTTTTTTTATATCTTTAATTAAATTTATTTGGTTGCATTATAAATAGTGTTGGTGAGTAAAATCATCAACACTATTTGATAAAGAACCCAGAAAGTGGGATTATTTCCTGCTTTTTTAGTGGAATTTTCTAAAAGTATTGACAAACTAAATAATATTTTACTAAAATAAAAGAGAAATCGCTGATATAGAAGAGTAGATAAAATGATTATTTATAGAGAGCAGTAGATGGTGGAAGGCTGTAATATAGTTTTATTGAATGGGCTATGGAGAGACTTGCCGATGTAAGTAGGCTAGTACGGATTACTTAACCGTTAAAATAAGTGTTGTATGTTAGTACAATTTAGTGGCAAGTAAGTATTAAGTCTTATTCTAATTTGTTAGAGTAAGACTTTTTTATAGGAGGTAATTATTTATGAAAAAAGTTATATTGACAGGAGAAAGACCAACAGGACCACTTCATATTGGACATTATGTTGGTTCATTAAAAAATCGAGTTAAAATTCAAAATGAAGGGGATTATGATGAGATGTATTTGTTTGCAGCCGATGCTCAAGCCCTAACAGATAATTTTGATAATCCAAAAAAAGTAAGAGATAATGTTTTTGAGGTAGCTTTAGACAATTTAGCTTGTGGTATAGATCCTAATAAGGTATGTTATTTTATTCAATCAGAGGTACCAGAACTTACAGAATTAACGTTTTATTATATGAATTTAGTAACGGTATCAAGATTGTATCGTAATCCTACTGTTAAAGAAGAAATTAAATTAAGAGGTTTTGAGGATAGTATTCCAGCTGGGTTCTTTACTTATCCTGTTAGTCAAACAGCAGATATTACAGCTTTTATGGGAACTTTAATTCCAGTTGGGGAAGATCAATTACCAATGATTGAACAAGCTAGAGAAATAGTTCGCAAATTTAATGCAATTTATGGAGAAACTTTAGTAGAACCAGAAGCACTAATTCCAGAAAATGTTAATGAAAGAAGACTTGTTGGTACTGATGGTAATGCTAAGATGAGTAAGTCAATTGGTAATTGTATTTATCTAAAAGATAGTCCAGAAGAAATTAAGAAAAAAGTTATGGGAATGTATACAGATCCCAATCATATTAAGATAACTGATCCTGGTAAGGTCGAAGGGAATGTAGTATTTACTTATTTAGATGTATTCTGCAAGGAAGATTCTTTTCTAAAGTATTTACCAGAATATAAAAATTTAGATGAATTAAAAGAACATTATCGTCGTGGTGGCTTAGGTGATATAAAAATTAAAAAATTTTTAAATGATGTTTTACAAGAAGAGTTAAAACCAATTAGAGAAAGACGTGAAAAATTAGCAAACAATCCAGAATATGTATATCAAGTATTAAGGGAAGGAACAAAAAAGGCAAGAGCTAAAGCTAGAGAAACTTTAAAAAATGTTAAGAAAGCAATGATGCTTGATTACTTTGAAGATTAATAAAAATAATTGTTTTTAGAACATAATAAAGATATAATTATTTTAAGAAAGGTAAAATTAATATGAGAGATTTAAAAATAAATGGTATTTATCGTCATTTTAAGGGGGATTATTATTTAGTACTTGGAGTGGCAATTCATAGTGAAACAAAGGAAAAATTAGTCGTTTATCGTGCTTTATATGGTGATAATTTGGTATATGCAAGACCTTATGAAATGTTTTTAAGTGAAGTTGATCATGAAAAATATCCAAGTGTTAAACAGAAATATCGTATGGAAGAAGTAAACGTAGAAAGTGTTGCTAAAAATTTTAAAAAATAAAAAGGACTTATTTAGTCCTGTGAAGAAGAGTTAAGACTCTTCTTTTAAAATTGTAAGTTTTTAAACTTTTAGTAGCATTTTTACTATTAAAATTAATAGTTTTACTTAAATTTATGATTTCATCATCAGAATAATTATCAAATATTTGTAAATTAAGACAACCACAATTATTAATAATTTCAGGATAATGTTTATATATAAATAAAGCTCTAGTTATATTAATACCGTTATTTAAGGCTTTAGTAAGAAAGTACTCAGGAGATATTTTTATATCTAGTAATTCTTCATCACTAAATAATTCAAACATCAGATCATAATTATGATAGAACATGGAAAAATTAGTTCTAGTTATTAAATTATTTAATCTTTTTATAGTATCTTTACTAGGAATGGTCTCTAAGGGTGCAATAATATTTGTTAACTGATCAAGACTAGCACTAAAATAAGTATTATCATTAAAAGTATCTAGTGATTTCTTAGTAAATAAACTATTAACTATTGTTTTAGAGTCTTTTTCAAGTATTTTTAAAGTACAATCTAAAGAAGTAGTTAATTTGATAAATCTTTTAATATAAGTTTCTTTTTCTTTATTATTAAGATCTTTAATAGATAGAAAAAAACTGTGTAAATAAGGTTTATATCTAGTTATAAAGTCTATATAAGAAATATTAGTAAAATGCTTGGTAAAACTGTTATCTAAAATGTAGATACCTAAATTACTGGGATATATTCCTAAAGAAAAGTTATTTCTATTTAATAGGGTTAATATTTCTAAATTATCAAAATAAAGTGCTGTATATATTTTAATATAGTAACACTTTTTTTCATCGGTATTTAAATTATTATCTTTTTTTAAAAGGGAAATAATTTTCATATCAATTAATTTTTCTTTTTGGGGATCTAATTTAATTTTTCTTTTTATTTCTTGTTTAATATATGTTAAAAATTCTTGCATAAAATTCCTTCTATTATAAATATATTTATCATCTAAAAAAAGATGTAAAATCATTGTAAAACTTTATTCTTAAAAAAGAAAGACTAAATTTATAAAGTTATATTATTTTCTTAAAAATACATTTAAATTATTTAGAAAATATTAAGTTAAACATATAATTAAGAATTATATAAATTTGCTATTTTCTTTTTTTAAAATTGTGATATACTATTTGAGCTTGAAAAGAAAGAGGGATTTGGATGGAAGAAAGATTAGAAATTGTATTAAATGAAATATTTTTAAAATATGGTTTTTTATTTGATAAGAAAAGTGAATTAGAAGATTTAGTTAGTGATATTACTGATAGATATTTAGAATCAGTTAGACTTGATGTTTCTATTTTTAATACTTATTTAATGGAAATAGAAAGTAGAGTTAGAAAATATTTAGCTTTGAAAATAAAGGAAAATCCTTTTAAGGTTTTAAATAGTTATATAAATAAAAATCTAAGTAATGCTAAAAATAATATAGAAGCTTTAGATAGCATTAGTTATTTGTGTGATATTAGTGGTTATAAAATAAGTAATGTTATGATTAAAGAATTACTTAGTAATAATAAAGTCTTAAATAAATTAGTTAGTAGTGCTGTAAAGGATAATATGATTTATTTAAAAAATAATAATTTAGGTAAAAAAGTATCTAATGAAGTAACGAAAGAATTTATTTATACTTATTGTGATTTAGAAAATATTGATGTTAATGAAATAAATCCAACTAGTAAATATCCTTATTTTGGTTATGATCTTCCACCTTTTAAAACGGTTGAAGAAGAATTAGAAGTTGTAAATAGGGCGAAGATGGGCGATAAGAGTGCTAAAGAAGAGCTTATTTTAAGAAATATTAAACTTATAAATAATGTAGCTATTAAATATCTTAATACAATATTTAATATTGATGATTTAACTCAAGAAGGAATAATTGGTCTTTTAACTGCTATTGAAAAATATGATAGTAGTAAGAAAATAAAATTTAGTACTTATGCTAATTATTGGATTAAAGCTAATATTTTAGGATATATAAAAACAAAGGGTAATGCTATTAAAATTGGTGGTAGTGATACTACTTTGTATACTAAATATTTAAAGTTTCAAGAAAGTTTTTCAAATAAATATGGAAGAGTTCCTACTTTAGCTGAAGCTGCTTTAGAATTAGATGTTGGCATGGAACACTTAGAAATGGTTATTAATTCAAGAAAAAATAATCTTAGTCTAGATGAGTATGTTTATGATGAAGATAAAGAAGCCACTATGGCTGATTTTATACCTGATGAATCAATTGATATTGAGGCAGATGCCGAAGATTTAGAGTTAAAAGAAAATATAAATACTATTTTAAATAATATTGGTTTAAGTGATAAAGAGAAGATAGTAGTTTATTTACGTTTCGGCTTTGATGGTAGTGGGACTATATGTCCAAGAAAAAGAATTGCTGATTATTTAGGATTATCACAACAAAGAATTGGACAAATAGAAGAAAGTGCTAAAAAGAGAATAATTAATAGTAAAATTTTTAAAGATTTAATAGCCGATGATTCATTAACAAGAACATTAGATGCTTTAAAAAAATAAGTATAAGACTAATCATGATTGGAAGTTGATAATATGGAGGAAAAAGTCTTAGATAGTGTTTATAACAAATATGCCTTTCTATTTCAAAATAAGAGTGAATATTTAACTAAAGTAAAACAAGCAATAGAAAAATACGAAAATTGGGCTTTAAGTAGTTCAAATATAGAGTTATTCTTATATGAATTAGAAGTAATTATGCATAAATATTTAAAAGAAAGATTAAATGAAAATCCTTTTGCTGTTTTAGATAAGTATATTGAGATAAATTTGAAAAATTGCACTAACTATTTAGGTGCTTTAGAAGATTTAGCTAAATTTTGTGATACCAATTATTTAATATTAAGTACTGATTTAGTAAAGAAATTATTACTTGATAATGTTATTTTAAATAATATAGTTGGTAATGTTTGCAAAAAATATTTAAATAGTATAAAAATTGGTCGTTTTAATAATGAAACTACAAATAAACTAGTTAGAGAATTCGTTTATATCTATTGTGACTTAGAAAAGATTGAAATAGCTTATGAAAACAGTAGTTATTCATATTTAAGATATAGTTTGCCTCCTTTTGATACGAAAGAACAAGAGATTGCGGCAATTAAAAAAGCTAAAGACGGTGATAATGCTGCAAAAGAAGAGATTGTTTTAAGAAGTGTTAGGTTAGTTTATAGTATTGCTAAAAGGTACTGTTCTGAGGGCATTAGTATGGAAGATTTAATTCAAGAAGGTATAGAAGGAATATTATATGCTATTAATGGTTATAATTTTGATTATGATATTAAATTTAATTCTTATGCTTATGAATGGATTAGACAAAAGATATCAAGATATGTTATATCAAAAGAACATTATTTTGGGGGAGCATTTACTAATGCTAAGTTATATAGTGAATATGAAAAAGTGTATGAAAAATTATGCTCTAAATTAGATAGAGAACCAACTATAAAAGAAGTAGCAGAGGTTTTAAAAGTATCTAGTTCTAAATTATATATGGTTATAATTAGTAATACCTCTAATGTTAGTTTAGATGAACCAATAGATAGTGATACTCCTTCTAGTATTAGTGAATTTTTAGCTGATGATAGTATTGATATAGAAAATGATTACGAACTTAAAGAAAGCTTTAATGCTGTTAAAGATACTTTAAATAATAATTATTTGACACTAAAAGAAAAAGAAGTTTTAAATTTACTATATGGTTTGGATGGTAATAATTCTAATTTTAATAGAGTGAGAGTAGCAAAAATGTTAGGAATTTCGCCGCAAAGGGTTGCTATGATTGAAAAAAGAGCTTTAGAAAAAATAAAAGATTATGGTATTAATGGCTTAGAGGTTTCAAAAAAAATGATAGCTCACGTTAGACGTATTAATGGTAAAAATTAATAGATTAATTATTAAATTTTTGCTATACTTAGAACAGGTATAAGGTGATAGTATGATTTATTTAGATTATAGTGCAACAACTCCAGTTAATCCTGAGGTTTTAGATAGTTTAGTTAAGGTTAGTAGGGATTATATTGGTAATCCTAATTCTATGCATAGTTTAGGGGTAAAATCGAGAGCTCTTTTAAAAAGTGCAACTAGGCAGATAGCAGATTGTCTAAATGTTAAAATGGAAGAAATTATTTATACAAGTGGTGCTACGGAGGCTAATAATACGGCTTTACTTGGTGTTGCCTTAAGATATAAAAATAGGGGTAATCATATAATATTATCCAAATTAGAGCATCCTTCGGAATATGTACTGGCTAATTATTTAGAGAACTTAGGCTTTAGAATTAGTTATGTTAATAATGATTCTGATGGGTTAATAGATTTAGATGATTTAAAGAGTTTAATAACGGATAAAACCATATTAGTAAGTATTGTGGGAGTTAATAGTGAAGTAGGGGTTAGACAACCATTAAAGACTATAAGACAAATAATTAAGAAAGAAAATCCTAATACTATATTTCATAGTGATTTAACACAAGCCTTAGGAAAAGTGGCTATTAATTTAAATGATGTTGATTTAGCTAGTTTTTCAGGTCATAAAATATATGGTCCGAAGGGAATCGGCTTACTTTATAAAAGTGAGAAAGTCGATATAGTTCCGTTAATTCATGGTAGTAGTAAAGATTTTCCATTACGTGCTGGAACACCACCTCTTCCTTTAATTGTCGCTTTATCAAAAGCTATTAGATTATGTTTAATTGATTTAGATAAAAAAGAATTATATGTTAAAAAATTAAATGAAAAGATTGTAGATGATTTAAGTCATTATCCTAATTTGAAATTTAATAATACTAAGTATTCAATATATAATGTAATTAATATAAGTTTAATGGATATTAAGCCGGAAAGTTTTGTACATGCCATGGAAGATCATGAAGTATATATAAGTACTAATACAGCTTGTTCATCAGGAGAATTATCTACTTCAGTTATGGCTTTATATGGTGATAAAAAACGAGCAATGACTACTATTAGAATAAGTTTATCATGTAATACTACTATGGATGAAGTTAATAAGTTTTTGACTTTCTTTCATGGGGAATATCAAAGATTTATAAGATTAAAAGGTAAGTAAGTAAAAAAATCTCTAGAATTAAGTTAAGTTTTAGGGGTTTTTTAGATGTACTTAAGTATGGCATAATTTAATGAAAAGTAAAAATAAAAATGTTTAATACGTAATATTTAAAATGTTAAAATGGTACTATGAAGTGGGTGTTTTCATGTTAATTAATAGTAAAGAAATAGGTAAAAACTTAAAAAAAATAAGAATAGAAAAAGGGCTATCTCAGGAGCAACTGGCAAAAAAAATAAATTATACTAGACAAAATATATCAAAGTGGGAAAATGGCATTTCTTTTCCAGCAGATGATATTATTATTAATAAATTATCAACTATTTTAGAAATTTCCAAAGAAGAATTATTAAATTCCCAAAAAGAAAAAGATATTTTGAAGAATAAAAAGAATATTTATTATTGGTTATTTGGCTTATTAATAATTCTATTGTTAGTTTTAGGGATAATTTGTTACTTTATTTTGAATCAAAAAATTTATAAAATTAATATAGATGGCATTTTTTCTGGAGTATATACTAGTAATTTTAGAGAAAGATATTTAAATTTATATACAAATGGATATATAGAAAATTTGAAAGGATTATATTTATATACTGTATATAATAACGAAGAAAAGTATATCTTAAAAACTGCTGAGAATGATATTAATGTTTATGAGAAGGGGGATTCCTATGAATACAATTTAAGGTATGTTTTTAAGTGTGGCTTACATTTAGTTCTATTTTATCAAGATGAAACTTATGATAAATATGATTATTATTTAAATAATGATAAGGCTGATGATACTTGCGACTATGAATATGTTTATAAAAACAATTCTGTTTTAGAAAATTATGGTTTTGTAAAAGATGGCTTTAGTTATATTTATACTTTTGATAATACTAAGTTAATTTATAATGGTTATGGTTATCACTTGGACTTAATAGATAATGAAACAATTGAAAGTGTTGAAACTCTTGGTGAATTTCACTTTTTATATGAAAAATATAATAAAAGTACGGGCAACCAACAAGACGAAATAATTGAAATTAAAGAAGAAAAAGACTGCATAGAAGAAAAATGCACAACTTATGAAGATTATGCTAAGTTTATCAATTTTTTAACTAATGTTAATAGATAATAATTGCGGGTGCAACTAAAAAGTTGCACCCGCAATTTTGTATTTTAGTTTATAATTCTTTTGGAAAGGAGAAGTAGTATGAAAAGAATGATAATTTGCATCAGTTTATTTTTTTTCTCAACAATGGCTAATTCAAATGTTTATGCGATAACTAATAAAAATAATATTGAAATTGATGATACTATTTATTCAAAGTTAGTTAAGTTTTATGGTGAAGATTATTTAATGACGTTGTCTAATGATGATTACAATGATTTTCAAGATATTGATTTAAGTAATATCAAAATTGTAACTTCAAAGGACAGCAGAAACTATAATTTTTTAGCAGCTACTGAAATAACAAATTATAAAAATTTGAAAATAATTGTGGCAGAAAATAAGGTTACAGTAAAACTTGATTGGTTAAAGCAACCAAAAGTAAAAAATTATGATGTTATGGCAGTAAGATTTTCAAATACTGAGTATGGTAGCATTATTAATGCAAAGTATGTATATGGAAATTATAATTATAAAAAAATTAATGAAGTTAAAACTTTTGATAACGGATTAGGATTTTCATTTAAATTGCCAACTGAAGAGATTAAAAGTGTGATTTTTGATTTTAAGGTAAATGGTAGTGGTATAGTATATGCTACCTATCAACATTCTACTACTAATAAAATAAGTTATGTCCAGAGTAGAAATTTTTATATTTCAAGTGCTGGACTTGGTAGAGTATTATCCTTCAAAAATGGTATAGAAAAATATTATGATGGTATGCAAGGTGTATCAATTACAGTGTGAGTTGCAATCTGTTACATAAAAGTTGCGAAAGTTGCATTAAAAGTTGCTAGTGTTTTTGTGATAGCTATGTTACTATTTGGCTGTAACAAGAAGTACATAACTTGTTATAATTGTCGTCATGACTAGAAAGGATAAAATTATGAAAAAAATTGCAAGAAACACATTCTTAGTTGGATTAATTGTATTATCTATAGGTATTGTTAAAGCAACAGAAATTTATTATCAAACTACGGTTACTGTTGGATATCCATACAAATTAGTAGGACAATATAGAAATTTTGGGGCTGGTGAACAAAAAATCGAATTAAATAAAATTAATTTAGGCACTGCTGAAAGGCAGGAAATAGAAATTGAATATCAGCAAAAGACACTTGTAGGAAGTACAAAGTTAGGTAAAGAAAGACTCGAAATTGTGTATTCAGAGCCAATGAACTTTTCAAAAACTTTTCAATTTGGCAATCAGAAAAAATCTGGAAAAAGAAGATATATATTTTATAACAACTTATCTGGACAAAATAACACAGCCATCTTTATTGATGACGTAAAAATGTATCCAAGGGCATAGTTAAAGCCAAAGACAGTTGCTTTAATTTCTGTCTTTGGCTTTATAATTAAAAAAGAAGGTATATTAATATGAAATTTATAAATACAATTTTTAAATATATAGATACTTATAAAAGAAATATTTTAGTAATAATGCTTATTTTAATAACGGTAAGTGGAATACTTGGAATATCTTATTATATGTTTTTTAATAATAAGATAGAAAAATATCAAAAAAATAATTATATGTTTAAAGTTTATCATGCTGGTTATATAGATAGTGATTATAGTACATATAACAAACTAAAAGAAAGTAAGCACGTAGTTGATATATTTAGCACAAAAGAATACACAGCATCCGTTATTTTTAAAAATGGATGGACTGTTGATTTATTTGGAACTATTCCAAATAATATGAATATGGTTGATGGTCGTACCTTTAATATAGATAGTGATGATGAAATAATATGCCCAGATAATTTTAATGATGATGAAACTGAGTTTTTAAAAAATAAAACAAAGAATATTTCTCAATATTTAAATAAAAGTCTTATTTTAACTGATTATGATGATAATGAAACGAAAGTAAAATTAGTGGGAATTTTTGCTTCTAAAGATGGTGTTTATGAACCAACATATTGTTTTGCATCACATAAAACATTACAAAAAATAAATGAAAAAATGCCCCAATATTATAATTCTGAAAGTATTTATATTCAAATTGATGATAATAGTAACTTAGAAAAACTAAAAGAACAATTTCCAACAATTAACTTTTCTAAAATACAAGAAGCAAATAACGATATCAGAAATTTAGTCTGTGGTATATGTTTATTTATTTATGTTATCAGTTTATTTATTATAATAGAAATAATGCGAAAAATTGCAGTAAATGTCAAAGCTCAAGGTAGTATTAAAAATAAAATAATATCTGTTTTAAAATTAGAATTAAAACCATTAATAATTGGCATAATGATTGGTCTTGTTATAACTTTTATTATAAATTATTTGGTTATTCCTAAATTAATTCCAAGTATTTATTTATTTTATAATAATTATGCTGAGGTTAAAATTATATATGTTCTTTTAAATATTTTGGTAACTGGTCTTATTGTTGTAATGAGTAATCTTAGGAGTGTCATGAAGATAGAGGTTAAAAAATGAAAAAAGGAAAAATATTTCAAGAATTATTTAAAATTTCTCTTGTATTATTAGGAGTTTATCTTTTAGAAGTTATCTGTTTTAATTTATATGTCAATATAAAGATATTTATTATTTTAGTATTTCTTGTTTGTATTAATATTTACTGTAAAAATTATTTTTTAGTAATTGAAGATAAAGACTATTCGTATGTTGAAAAAATGATTTTATTTTATTCTGTAATTTATTTTTTAATTTTATTACTTGTTACTAGTTTTTTTCGAGGTCAAAGAATTGTAACTTCAAATTTTCATCAAGTTAATTTTATTCCAATTATAAATACTATTAAAGATATAAAACTAATATTATTTTCTAAAAATTTGTGGATGTTAAGTACTATTTTGGGTAATATTGTGATGTTTATTCCTTTTAGTTATCTCTTACCAAGACTTAAGAAAAATATGAATTTTAGAAAAACTATAATGTTAATATTAGGATTATCTTTTCTAATTGAATCTTTTCAATATATGTTTGGAACTGGTGTTTTTGATATAGATGATATTATTTTAAATGGAGTTGGAGCAATTATTACTTATCCTTTACTAAATAATAGTCGTTTTTCTAAAATTGTTGATAAATTTATTCTGCTTAAAACTTTTAAATTTTCAATTAAAGACTATTTAGAAATTAGTATTATCATTCTTTTAGGATTATTTTTTCTAATCTTTTTAATATCTTCATATTGGAAACTAATTTAAAAGAAAAATTTTAGTATGCAAAATAAAAAGGTTTAGTGTTTCCGCTAGACCGTTTTATTTTGCATATAGTGCAAGAAAAATGAAATAGTTAATTATTTCTCTCTACACGATTTGTTTACTTTTTATAAAATTAAGCTGCAATAGGCTCAGTTTCAGCACTTTCATCCTTTTTTACAAATTCGATAGTGTTGTCTTTTGCCTCTTCAGCTAATTTGATTGCACTAACTGGACAAGAATCAATGGCATTTTGTAGAGTATCACTTTCAAGGTTATCTTGACTCTTTACTTCTGATAAACCAGCATCATTTATGGTGAAATGTTCTTCATCCATAGCAGCACACATACCGCATCCCATACAAACACCATCGTCTACTATTAATTTTTTCATATTATTTCCTCCTAAGTAATTATATCAATAATTGTGTAAAAAAGTAAATTAGTAATACCAAAAAATTACAAATTATGCTATTATGTTATTGATGGATAGTAATTGAGGTAATGATATGAACAATGATTATAATGATACTACACCAAGTCGTGTTAAAAAAAATGCAAATCTTTATAGAAGAATAGATGCTTCCACAATTGATGATATTGAGATAAATCAACCAGAAGAAGTAATTGAATCAAACACATCGACTATTGATGTAGAAAAACTAAAAAGTATGCTTGATAAAAAATATCGTGATCCTAGTAGTAATACTTTAAAAGATGTTGATCATAAACCAGTTGATAGACAAATAAATTTAGAAGAAACTAGAGAATATAATTTAGATGAGATATTAAATAAAGCTAAAGCCAATGATGATACTGATTATGGTGTTGAAAGACTGAAGAAACTAAGTGATACAAATGTTTCTATATTAGATGGATTAAATATTAAAGATAATGATACTTCTAAAGATGAGATTAATGGTGCTGAAAAGTTAAATAAGAGTAAAGTAAGTAGTGATTCTAAAAAATTAATTGAACTTATTGATACCATTAATTTAAAAGAACAAGAAGGTTATGATGCTTTATTAAATGAATCTAATAATAATTATGACGATGATACTAGAGATGATAATAAAAAAACTAGTTTAGTAGATGATTTTGATTTAGAAGATACAACCTCTAATGAACCACTTGATATGTTAAGCGAATTAACTGGTACTGATGAAGATACTAAAGTAGTGGGAGCATCTGAAATAGTTAGTGATAAAGACTTAGAAGATGAAAGTCCTAAATTAGATAGTAAAGATGATAAATATGATGATATTGATTTAGAAAATAGTGATGATGATTTTGATACTACAGAAGTAGTTAGTAGAGATGATACTGATGATTTTACTGATAGTATGGAACTTACAACTACCCAAATATTTACTAAAGATGACTTTGAAGATTTTGATGATTTAAAAGAGGCTACTAAACCTCGTATATTTGTTAAAATATTAATATTTTTAATAGTTATTGCTGTTATTATTGGTACTGTCTTTGTTTTAGATCGTGTATTAGATTTAGGTATATTAAGTAGATTAGGTATAAATATATAATTAAAAATAAAAGAGAAGAAAATTTAAAAATAATCTTCTCTTTTTTATTATGGGTTAATATATTTTAATATGAAAAGATTTAAAAAACCTAGAGATATTAATTTATTATGGATATATATAATATTAATTTTAATAGAAGTTATATGGTCTATTAATAGTATTGGCAAGTTAATAAGTCCTAAATTAATTAATATAGTTAAAAATAATATAGTATATTATGATAATTTATTAGTAGAAGAATATGTTGATACTAAAGAATTAAGAAGTAATTTAGTTGATAATTTAATTACTTTAGATAAGAATAAAAATGAAGAAATAATAAATATTAATATTGATACGGCTAAGTCTTATGAATTAATGGCAAATATTGTAAAAGAGTTAAAAGGTAAGTCTAATAATTATGGTGATGTTGATTCTTATGCTAAAAATAAACGAGGAAGTATGGTACTTAGGTATCCAATTGGACTTGCTAGTTCTAATATATTACTTAATAATTTAGGGTATCGTATTCCTTTAAAGTTAATACTTAATAGTAATGTTTTAACGGGTATTAAAACTAAAGTTACTAATTATGGTTTAAATAATGCGTTAATTGAAGTTTATCTAAGGGTAAGTTTTGTTTCTAATGTTATTTATTTTAATATGGATGAGGCACTTAAAAGTGATTATGAAATTCTTTTGGCAAGTCGGATGGTAATGGGGAGAGTTCCAGATATGTTTAATGGTTATTTAGAAAAAAATATTGAAAATAATAATATTAAAAGTTAATAATTTAAAATTTAAGAAAATATCATACATTGATAGATTTGTACCGGTTATTGTGGTACCATATTTGTTAGATACATTTGATTGTTAGATGTTTTGACCTCGGTCCATATTTTAATTTTTTTAAAATGGAAGGAGGTTGGTCCTAGAATGAAGGAAAAGGATGGAGTATTTGGTTGCTCTTATTGTTATATTGGTCTTAATCGACAAAATAACAAATTCCAACAAAAGGGATTAGTTTTTAACTTAAAAAAGTGAAAACTTAAAAAACATCTACTCAAGCTTATGAATAGATGTTTTTCACATTTTAATTATTAATGGGCTGAGAAACATCTAACATGCAAAAATCAAATGTATCTCTTTTTAAATTTTAAGAACAACCAAGTTCCTTCACTAAGTAGTATAGCATATTTTTTAATTTTTGCAACTACCTGGGGTCCATTACTATGATATTTGATTTCAGAAAAAATATACATTATCATTAATAAATTATAAAATACAAAATACAAATTTTACTTTAGATAAATTTATTTTCTACTTTTAAAAGCCTAAAATTATGGTATACTATTGGTAGAATAGTAGGTGAAGATAATGGATATATTTATTTCGATTGGTTTTGATACTGCTATTAAGAAGTATGTTTTGTTTACGGAAAAAAATCATCATGATTTAGCAACAGATTATTTAGTGTATGTTATGATGATGCTAATATTTATATATGGTAAAGCCGATATTATGAATCCTTATCTTGCTCGTCATAAAAATGGAGCTGCTAATCTGTTGCATAATCTTACTAAATATGGTTTAAGTGAAGAAAAAGTAAATAAATTTTTTAATGATCTTAATAACTATTTAGAAAGAGATAATTATAATAAAGTTTATAATTTGTATAAAAATCCATATTTTCTAATAATATTAGAAGATTTAATAGATATGTTTTATTTAAAAACTTTGTGTGTTGATGTTAGTAAAGAAGAAATGAAGAAGTTTAAAAATCTATTATATTCTTCAAAAAATAGTAATTCAGCTTGTCGTAAGTTAAATGAATTATATAATACTAATCCAGATGGGGCTTTAGTTTATTATAGTAATATTTTTAGTAGAAAAGATTATGCTTTAATGATGATACCTAAGAAAGATAAAATACTGGATATGAGTGTTTATAAACTATTTAATCTTAGTGAAACTGATATAGTTAAAGTAAATAATGCTACTTTAGAAGAAATTAATAATGGGATATATAATTATTTTCATATAAATCCGATAGGAATAAGGGCTTATGATAAGTTAATGGCTAAAGTTAATAAACTTAGTAATACTAAGTATCGTTTAGCGGATAACAGTGGTAGTATTAATTTAATTATGTTTGCTAGTTTCTTTGGATTTATTATAATTCTAGGAATTACGATAGGACTTATGTTAGTATGAAAACAAAGGTAATTAATGATATAACTTATTATGTTATAAAAGATGATAATGATATATTAAGTAATATGGATATAAGTGAGAAATTAACAGAGTATTTTGATGATTTTGATTATATTGTTGGGGATATAAGTTATAGTGCTATAAGACTTAAAGGGTTTTATCGAGATAGTAAGAGTAATAATAAGTTTAATAAAATAAGTTTTTTAGATAATTATTTGGAAAAATATTGTTCTTATGGGGCAAAATGGTTTATAATTAGTAAGATTTATAAAGATATAAAATAAGAGTAAAGGATGGTTAATGTGATAGAAAAAATTGAGATATTAAAGGATAATAATGATAAGTTAATAGTAGATGCCATAAGTGCTTTTAGTATTGAATTTAATAATTTAGTACATAATTTTTGTATTGCTACAAGTAATGAATTAGATCAGAATGGTTTAGTAAAACTTTTAGTTAGTGAAATTACAGATAATGGTCTAATTAAAATAAGCGATGAAGGCTTATGGGGCGAAGTTAAAAATGTTATGCGTGCGATTATAAGTGGCAGTAGTTATAATTATACTTATACGAAGATGCCAAAGAGTATCAAAGCTACTAATGATTTTTCAAGAATAATCGCTGTTCAAGAGGCTGCTAAAACTCAGTTAATTAGTGATTATATGGCAAAGAAACCTGCTGATGATGTAGTAGCAGTCGTTTCTGATAGTTTAATTAATAATCCAGCTATTTATCCAACAGAGACTCCTGATGGGGCAATTGGACAAGAAGTGACACCTGGTATTTCGGTTGATACATCAACGGTAGCTAGTCAACCTAAAGTAGAAGAGGCAGTAAAACCAGTTAATGTTATGGATGTACCTCGAGTAGATACGGTATCAAAAGAACCAGACGTTTCAATGGATGATTTAGTAAAACAAGCTATTGAAAAAAGCGAAGAACCAACTGCCTTTGATAGACAAGAAGAAGAAAAAAATCTAGCTATTGATGCTACTAAATTAGTTAATGAATTAGAAAATTATATTAGATTAGTAGTAAAAGATGAAATTAACAATAATAAATAATTAAGAAAGTTTTACTTGTGGTAAGACTTTCTTTTGATATAAAAATGGATTTTGGAGAATATTATTTAATTGATATTGCTGGTCATTATAAAAAATGATAATATAAAAACAAATAGGGTTATTAATAACTTTATGATTATGGGAGTGAATGTTATGGGACCATTAGTATTTTGGCTAGGAAGTATATTGGAATCTTTTATTTTTACTAGGCTTAATTCGAGAAGGTTATATAAAGATTTAGCTGATAGGGGCTATAAGCTTAAGTATATGGATGGTCAAAAAATAAAGTTAAAAGAATCGCCAGTATATATGCGTTTTATTCCTTTTTTTAATCTTTTAGATACAGCTGATAGTATTTTGGAATATAACTACTTATTGGATAATACAATAGAGTATTTAAAAAATGAAAATATGATTTCATTAATGACTCAAAAAGAAAGAGAATATTATAAACAAAATCCTACTATTAAAACGGCTTTATTTATAGCTGAAAAAGATTATGAACAAAGAAGATTTGGCAATAAAATTATTTTAAAGGGTGATACTTCTGACTCAGTTATTACTTATTACTATGATTTTACTGAAAATAGTATTGAAATTTTATCTTGTACTGGTGAGATTACTAAGTTAGATGCTGATGATATTATGGAAATTACTATAACTCTTTTAGAAAATTGTTTATATGAGTATTATGCAAAGTATGGAGGGGTTGATAAGTATTACCAAGCCATCATGGATGGTAGAGAAAAAAATAGTATTATTATAGTTAGAGGAATAATAGAGGCTTTAGATGAAGCTGATTTAGAATATGAGAATCAAAGAAAATTAAGTAAAAAACCTAAAGACAATTAAATTTTAAAGAAAGAAGGTCATACTTATGAATTATTTTGCTTTTACTTATAAGTATAAAGATGTAACTTATAAAGAGAAGAAAGAAACGGAAATAGATATATTATTATTAAGTCAATTAGCTTATTTACCAATGGATAATATTAATTTTAAAAATAATAAAAAATATTCTTTAAAAGAAATAGCGGATAATATTGATAGACAAGTATTTTTAAAATCACTTATTGCTCAACGTAATGCTTTAAAGTTATTAGATACGATTAAAGATTTACCGAGGTTTAAGGATATAAAAGTAACTTGTTATGAGTATGAAGCTGATATTAATTCTCAATTTGGGGCAGTTACTTTTTTGCTTCCTAATAAAAAAATTATTATTGCTTTTCAGGGGACAGATGATACTATTTCTGGCTGGAAAGAAGATGCTTGTCTTTCTTATTTGTATCCAACCACTTCTCAAGAAATGGCAGGAAATTATGTTGAAAAAATCATTAGTAAATTTAAGCACCCTGTTATTATTTGTGGACACTCGAAGGGTGGTAATTTGGCTTTAGTAGGAGCTATTAGAACAACTATTTTAAAAAAGCTAGCTATAAAAGAAATCTATTCTTTTGATGGACCTGGTTTAAGAGAAAAAGAATTTGAAAGCTTAAATTATAAATTAGTAAAAAACAAGTTACATAATATTATTCCTAATGAAAGCTTGGTAGGAGTATTATTTAATCAAGAAAATTTGGATGTTGTTAAAAGTAGTGAAGTAGGAATTATGCAACATGCTGCAAATACTTGGCAAGTAGAAGATGATAGATTTGTAAGGACAACTAAGAGTGCTTTAAGTGATAATTTAGATAAAGCTATTTATGATTGGCTTTTTAACTATGATCTTGAAACTCGTAAGTTAATTATTGATGAGACTTTTGGACTTTTAGAAAAGAGTAATATTAAAAGAGTTAGTGATATTAGTGAAAACTATTTAAAGAGTTTATTTGAAATATTAAAAGCTAGTAAAACATTAGATAATAAATCAAAAGTAGTAATATTTAACTGTTTAAAGTTATTAAGTACTACTTTATCAAAGACTCTAATTAATATGGAACTTACTAAGTTAAAGGAAAAGATAAATTTTAATAAATAATATGTTTTACTTAAGATAAACATATAGAAAATAACTATTTCCAAGTCATAAATAATTTGCTATAATCTAGTTAGAAGATAAGGGTGTAGTAAGATGAACAATTTCTATAATGCAGATAAATACTTTTTAGTTGATACAGTTCGTGGTAATTTAAAGGCTAGTAATATTAATTTAGTGCCACTTAGTAATGTAGCAATTAATTTATATAATCGAAGAATTTTTAAAGTTTTAAGTAAAAAGAGATTAGTTGATGAAGAAGCTGGTAAGGAATCTTTCATGCCTATTGAATCTCTAGGTTTTTTACATACTAGTAATAGTCCTTATCAAGATGATTTAGATGTTATTGATTATGAAGTATTAAAACTTTTAGGGATAAATGCTATGCCTGCTTTTCATTTGTTAACACAAGATAAACAAAGAGGTTCTATTCTTATAAGTGCCTTAAATTTAAGTGATGAGGTTTATACTTTAGAAGATTTATCGAAAAAAATAGTTATAATGATTAGAGAACAAAAATTAACTATTCCCGAGTTTTTAACTAATTATATTCATTTAAATGGTAGTAGTAAAAATAGTCCTATTATGGATATAAAAGATATAAAAGAATTAATTGATTTTCCTATTAATATAATTAGTTATGTTTTTAATTTAGATAGTAAGGCTTTATATAAGATAAAATTAAATTATATTAATTATTTACTGGGAATGTATGCTGTTAATCAAAATAGTATTGAATTAAATACTTATGGTGTTTATAAAAGTAAGACTTCTAGTATAGTATGTATGTTACCTGCATTTAATTATTGTAAGTCGATGGAAAGAAGTAGTATTATTAATTTAAATAATAAGTATGTTGATAAAGAAGCTTTTTTAAATACTTTATTTAATAATTATTATGAGTTCTTTAAGGATATTAGTAGAGGACTTATGGAAAATGTTTCGGCTTATAAAAAGAGTATGAATATGATAATAGATAATAATACTTCAAAAAGAGATGCTGCTTTTATTACTGAGCTTATTTTTGATGCTATTAATAATATTGTTTCTTTAGAAGAAGAACATCGCTTGAGTTTTGGAGAGTCGAGAATAGATATGGCTCTTACTCAAACTAGTATTAATTTAAATGCGGTTAATCATAATCAAGAAGTAAGAAATAAATACGAACAAGTAGAGGAACATTATAAAGTTATTGGGGATGTTAATCCTAAAGAAGAACCAGTAGTTGAAAAAGAAATGGTCAAAGTAAAGGTGGAAGAAGAAAAAACTCCTAAAAAAGGTCACTTGGGTTCTGTTATTTTAGCTATCTTTATTATTCTAGTTATAGTTGCTATTGGTTTTGGAGCTTATTATTTTCTTACTAATTATATAGATTGATTTTTTGGTATTTTTATGATAAAACTTAGGTAGGTGGTTATTATGTTGGTTACTGTTGAAAAACAAGAAATAGGTCCTGTTTATAAAAAAGTTTTGGAATTTAAACATAAATATCATGGTGGTATTCATTGGCGTTTAAATAAGCATGCTGCTGTTATTGAAAGACATTTAAATCCTGGTGAAGAAGTATTGTATGCTTTTCCAGCTCAAAAAAATGAATCACATAAGGACATATTTAGTACTTGTGTTTTAGCTTTAACAAATAAAAGAATTTTAATTGGTCAATCAAGGGTTATAGCAGGTTATGCCCTAACTTCTATTACTCCAGATTTATTTAATGATTTAGAGGTATATGAAGGACTTATTTGGGGAATTATAACAATTGATACAGTCAAAGAAATAGTAAATTTAAGTAATATTGATAAAAAGGCATTACCAGAAATAGAAACTAATATTACAGAATTTATGATGGCAGAAAAGAAAAAATATGTTATTAAAAATGATTAACATAAAATAATAATGGTCATATCCTACTAATAGGATGTGATTTTTTATATGTATGATAAATATACGGTAGGTTATAATGAGACTTTAAATGATATTGCAGGTAAGTTTAATACAACAAAAGAAGAATTATTAAGTATTAATAATATTTATAATGAAGAGTATTTAAGAGCAGGTATGGATATTGCGGTTCCTATAAGTAATGATTATTTTACAACTTATACAGTTAATAGTGGCGACAATTTATATGCCATAGCAAGAAGATATAATATAAATCCAACATTACTAGCAGCTTTAAATGGGTTAAATATGGATGATTATATTTATCCTAATCAAAAAATAATGATTCCTAAAAGTGGGTATAGTTTTTATATAACTAAAGATGGTGATACTTTAAGTACGGTAGCTGATAAGTTTAAAAGAAGTATTAGTGAACTAACTAGTATGAATGGAACAATTTATTTACTTCCAGGACAATTAATGATTAATAGAACTAAGTAAATGGTTTAAGGCTGTTTACTTTTTATATTTCTTTTAGAAAAAAATATGACTTGCTTAAAAGATAATGTTTTGATATATTTTAAGGGATAGAAAGTTTTTATGGTTATTATGGATGATTTAAAAAAGTATAATGAATACTTTGTTGAAAAGTATTATGATGCTATTGAAAAGTATTTAGGAATGAGTAATACTTCTTATTCTAAAATGGCAGGTAATATCTTTGCAATGATTATTAAAGAATTAATAGAAAGTATTATAAAAGAAGGAAAGTTTCCTTATAAAGTATCAATAAATAATTCTTATATTAAGAATCACAAGAGTGAATGGGACTTGTTGATTGTAGAAAAAAATGCTAGTGACCATGGTGTTAATGTGTATGATGAAGATGATATAAAAGCTATTATAGAATTAAAGACAGCTTCTTATTTTCAAAATACTAGTGTTAAAGAGTATCAGTCTTTAAGAGGGAAAGAATTAGATGATAAGAAAAAAATAATGTTTGATAATATGAATAGTTATTTTAAACATATTAGTAAGGATTTAATTGATAATGATAAGATTAGATATCTTTATATAACTTTGTTCCAGAATATTAATTATAGTGGTGAGTTAATTAAAGCTGTAAATAATATGACTAATAATAAAGGGAAGATTTCAGTCTTTATTTTTAATAAAGATAATGTTTATTATGATAAAGGCGATAAAAATTTTAAGAATGATAAGTATTTGGAAGAGTCATTTAGTAAGTTTATTATTAGTGCTTTAAAATAGAAAAGTTTTACAAATATTAATTGTAAGTTAAATAATTATTATAAGTAAATCGCAAAAGACTTGTAAGTTTTAAAAACTTGTGATATAGTAGCAAATCAAAAGAGGTTGATTAAATATGAAAAAGAAAATTTTAGTGTTAGTAATGTCCTTATTACTTTTAAGTGGATGCAATAAATTTAAAGGTACTTGGTGTAGAAGTACAGAGGTTTTTGGAACTATTATAGTTACGAAAACAGGGGTTACTGATAAACAAATTAGTAATATTGAAAATAAAATTAAAGAATTTGGCAATTATAAGTCATATGATATTATTGATTCTATTGAAAAAGGTAACACTTCTATTACAACATACTTTACTGAAAATGCCAAAGCAACAGAGCTTGTAGAGCTTGTTAAAAATTTAGATGGTGTTGATAAAGTGGAAAAGAAAAGTTTTATTGTTACTAGCGAAAAGTTGGAAGTAAAGGGTAAGAAACAATTTATTTATAGTACTAATTTAGATAATGTTGATGCCTTAGTAGAAAAGGGCGAATATTCTTTAAATGATGATGGAACTTTAAGCATTTATGGCGATAGAAATTTTTATTTAAAAGATAAATTTGTTTGTACTGATGCTGATTGTAATAATATCTTAAGAAAGAAAAGCAAAACTAATACTTGCAAATAAAGGAAGGTCACAAAAATGAATAATGGAATTTTAAAAAAAGGCATAGATTTAGGCAAAAAGATAAGTGATACTCAAGTTTTTGAGCATTACTTACAAGGGGTTGATAGCAATTTTAAAGATGAGGTTACAAAATATATAAAACCAAATTCTTTGGTTGTTTATAATTTATGTGTAGATGCTTGTTGTAGTTATAAATTGTTTAAGGTTAAAGGTAAAAAATATATTAAGATTACTTTAACTAATCATTTAGATTATGCTATTAGTGAAGAAGATAGAGTATGTATGCCTTATCTGGAGAATCTAGATTTTCCTTGTAAGACTATTACTATTGATTATGATGTTTTTTTGAAAGCATTAGAAATAAATGGGTTTACTTATTCTATTGATATTGATAAAGATAATTTTGAGATGATAGATGGTGGCAAATTAGATTATATTTATGGTCAATTAAATATTACTAAAAATCATTTACAAATGCCTAAAAGAACTGCTAAAGAGCAATCAAGAAGAAGATTATTGTTAAGAAAACTTTATCCAGATGATAAAAAATGGTTCTAAGTTATTGACATTAGAAGAAAATAGAAATAAAATTAATTTAACAATTTTGATTAGGACGAGATTATTTAAAAATCTTTTTAAAGAGAGTTTACTAGTGGTGAGAGGTAAATAAAAGAGTTAAATAGTTACTACCTATGAATTGGCTAGCAAAACTAGTCCGGCATAGCCGTTATAGTAATTAAGTATAATGAAGGATGGTACCGCATTAATTGCTCCTTTTTGGGGGCATTAGTGCGTTTTTTTATTGGAGGTGTAAAGTTGACGTTTGCGGAGGAACAGAAATTAAGAAATTTAATAGAAGAATACAATGTTATAAGTAAGGCATTGCTTACAGCTCCAACACTAAAAAATAAAATTGCTCTTTATGAAATGTTAGAGGAAGTAAAAAGTGATTTATCCGTTTTCAGTTACGAGTATAATGCTAAACCATTAATTAAAAAAATATTAGAAAGAGGAAAATATTATGATAAATATTAAAGAAGATAAAAATTTGAGTGTATTAAATCATTCATGTGCTCATTTAATGGCACAAGCTGTTAAACATCTATATCCAAATGCTAAGTTTTGGGTAGGACCAGTAGTAGAAGAAGGTTTCTATTATGATATGGATTTAGGAGATACAGTTTTAACCGAAGAAGATATTGAAAAAATTGCCAAAGAAATGAAGAAAATTGCTAAAGATGGTAAGAAAATAATTCGCCATGAAATTAGTAAGAAAGAAGCTTTAGAAATTTTTAAAGATGACCCATATAAGATAGATTTAATAGAAAATATGCCCGAAGATGAGGTTATTTCTTGTTATAGTCAAGGTGATTTTACTGATCTTTGTCGTGGACCACATGTTGATAATGTTAGGTTACTTAAGAATTTTAAATTATTAAAATTTAGTGGTGCTTATTATAAAGGCGACTCTAAAAACAAGATGTTGCAAAGAGTATATGGCGTTTGCTTTGATACACCAGAAGCTTTAGAAAAACATTTAGCGGAGTTGGAGGATGCTAAAGCAAGAGACCACAGAAAATTAGGTAAAGACCTAGGAATATTTATGTTTAGTGATTTAGTAGGAAAGGGACTTCCTATGTGGTTACCAAATGGCTTTATTGTTCGTCGTAGTTTAGTTGATTATATTATGGATAAAGAGATTTCCTTAGGTTATCAACATGTTATGACACCTTCTCTTGGTAATGTCGAACTTTATAAAACTTCTGGTCACTGGGACCATTATAAAGATGATATGTTTCCTAAAATGGAACTTGATGATGAAGCTTATGTTTTAAGACCAATGAATTGTCCACATCATATGATGATGTTTAAAAATAGATTACATTCTTATCGTGATTTACCTATTAGAATTGCGGAGATTGCTAATGATTTTAGATATGAAGCAAGTGGTGCAGTATGTGGCATTGAAAGAACTAGAGCCTTTACGCAAAATGATTCTCATATTTTCTGTCGTCCAGACCAAATTGAATCTGAGGTTAAAGGTGTAATTGATTTAATTTTAGATGTTTATAAAGATTTTGGTTTTAAAGACTTTAAATTTAGATTATCACTTAGAGACACAAAGAACGTTGATAAATATTTTGGTAATGACGAATTATGGGAAAAGAGTGAAAATGCCCTAAGAACTATTTTAAAAAATACGGGACATGAGTATTATGAGGCAGAAGGTGAGGCTGCTTTCTATGGACCAAAGATTGATGTTCAAGTAAGAAGTGCTATTGGACATGATGAAACATTATCAACTGTTCAATTAGATTACCAATTACCAGAAAGATTTGAATTAGAATATATTAATGAAGATAATGAAAAAGTAAGACCTGTTGTTATTCACCGTGCTATTTTAGGTTCACTTGATAGATTTATTGCTTTCCTTTTAGAAGAAACAAAAGGTTATTTACCATTATGGCTTGCTCCTCATCAAGTAAATATTATTCCTGTTAATAATAATTATCATTTAGAATATGCTAAAAAAGTAGAAAATTTATTAAAAAATAAAGGAATAAGAGTAAATCTTGATGATAGAGAAGAAAAAGTTGGTTATAAAATGCGTGAGGCAATCATGAGCAAGTATCCATATATTTTAGTACTTGGAGATAATGAAGTTACTAATAAGACTATTACTTATAGAACTAGTCAGAGTGAAGAAAAAGTTACTATTACTTTAGATGAATTTGCAAATAAAGTTGAAGAAGAAATAAAAAATAAGACTAGATAATTATTATGATTATGAAAAGTAGGGAAACCTGCTTTTTTTTCTTTGATGGTTTTTAAGTATAAATTTTAAAAGATTTGGTATACTAAAATATTTAAAAGCTTTCATAGAGTATTAAACTATAGGAAAAAGTGTAAAGAGTGTAAACTGGTTATAGACAGGTTAGTATTATTTATTTTTTATTGGTAATAATAGTAGTAGTTGGTTTATTTATGGAAAATAGTATTGTTAAAGAGAAATGAGTAATTATTCTAGTAAATTACTTTTAATATGTCCGCAACAAAACGATACCTTTACAGTAAATGATGCTAAATATGGTAATAGGTTCTTAGAGTATCTGATTGGTTTATTAAGTGCTGATGAATTTTGGTTAGCAAGTGGTAGCGGTCTAGTAATTCTAATTTTTATTTATATACTGGTAATTCTAAATGGTTGATGTCACTTGTTCTTTATTTTCGTAGTCAAGCAGATAATGGAACTTTTGGTTTCAATGATGTTATTAGTAAACATGGTATTCGTCCAGTTTTAAATTTGAAGTGTGATTCTTTAAAATACGTTGATGGTATCAAGGATAATCCTTATCACATATAAAACTTAGATAAAAAAGTTATAAATATTTTGATATAAAAAACTTTATATTTATAACTTTTTTTAATACTTTAATGATATAAAAAATTTATATTTAATTTGAATTTCAATGTATATAAACAATCTATTTTTCTTAGGTAAAAAGGCACTTTTTTAAAAAAAATATATCTATTAAACTTGGAAAAAATTTAAAATTATGGTAATGTATTAAGTGGTGATAAAAATGGTAAAATATGATGAATCAAGCATCAAGATATTAGAAGGCCTAGAGGCTGTAAGAAAAAGACCTGGTATGTATATAGGCTCAACAGATAAAAGAGGATTACATCATTTAGTCTGGGAGATTGTAGATAATGCTATCGATGAAGCCATTAACGGATATGGTGATTATGTTAAAATATCTTTAAATAAAGATGGCTCTATTACGGTAAGTGACCATGGTCGTGGGGTACCAATTGGTATGCATGAGTCAGGCAAATCAACTCCCGAAGTTATATATACAGTGCTACATGCTGGTGGTAAATTTAGTGAAGCTGGTTATAAAGTATCTGGTGGTTTACATGGAGTAGGTGCATCTGTTGTCAATGCTTTATCAAAAAGAATGGACGTTACAATTTATCGTGATGGGGTTATTTCCAACATTAGATTTGTTAATGGTGGAAATGTAGAAGTACCACTTCATACAATAGGAAGTACTAATAAGACAGGAACAACTGTTACTTTTTTGCCTGATGATGAGATATTTAAATCAACACAGTTTTCTTTTACAACTATTGCAGAAAGAATGCAAGAATCAGCTTTTTTGCTTAGTGGGATAACTATTGAAGTAGTTGATGAAATTGATAATAAAGATGTCAAATATCATTACGAAAATGGGTTAGTGTCATTTATTGATTATATGAATGAAAATAAGACCCCATTACATAAAGTTATTAATTTTAAAGGTTTAAAAAATGGTATTGAAGTTGAAGTAGCTATGCAATATACTTCTTCTTATCAAGAAGAAATCTTGTCATTTGTTAATAATGTTAAAACTGGTGATGGTGGTTCCCACGAAGTTGGATTTAAGACTGCTATTACCAAAGTATTTAATGATTATGCTAAACAAAATAATATTTTTAAGGGAAAAGATAGTGTTTTAGATGGTAGTGATGTTCGTGAAGGATTAACTGCTGTTATTAACTTAAAAGTTCCTGAGGAATTGTTACAATTTGAAGGACAAACTAAGGGTAAGTTAGGAACTCCAGAAGCGAGAGTAGCTACCAATGATGTTGTTTATGAAAATTTACAATTCTTTTTAGAGGAAAATAAAGAGATTGCTTTAACAATTTTAGAAAAAGCTCAAAAGAGTAAAGTGGCCAGAGAGGCGGCTAGAAAAGCTCGTGAAGAAGCTAGAAATGGTAAGAAAAATAGTAAACAAGAAAAAAATTTATCTGGCAAACTTGCACCAGCTCAAAGTAAAAATCCAAAGATTAATGAATTATTCTTAGTCGAAGGAGATTCAGCCGGTGGTTCTGCTAAGGGTGGTCGTGACCGTAAATTCCAAGCTATTTTGCCTTTGAGAGGTAAAGTTTTAAATACTGCTAAAGCTAGCATGGAAGATATTTATAAAAATGAAGAAATTAATACTTTGATTTATACGATTGGAGCAGGGGTAGGTGCTAACTTTGATGCCACTGAGTCTAATTATGATAAGGTTATTATCATGACTGATGCCGATGTTGATGGAGCTCATATTCAAATCTTACTTTTAACTTTCTTCTATCATTATATGCGTGGTTTAATCGAGGCTGGTAAACTTTATATTGCTCTTCCACCATTATATAAATTAGATTATGGTAAAAATAAACAAATTTATGCTTATAGTGATGATGAATTAAATGAAATTAAAAATAATAATTCAGGTAAATATACTATTCAAAGATATAAAGGTTTAGGTGAGATGAATCCTGAACAACTTTGGGAAACAACAATGAATCCAGAAACTAGAACTTTAATTCGTGTTAATATTAATGATGCAGCATTAGCACAAAAACGAGTAGAGGTTTTAATGGGAGATAAAGTCGAACCAAGAAAAGAGTGGATTGACGAGAATGTCGAATTTACTTTAGAAGATAATTATAGAGGGTGAAGAAAATGCAAAATGAAACAGTAAAGAAAATTCAAGAATATGCTTTAGAAGAAATAATGGGTTTGCGTTTTGGAGCATATGCTAAAGAAATTATCCAAGATCGTGCAATTCCAGATGTTCGTGATGGTTTAAAACCAGTTCAAAGAAGAATTCTATATGATATGTATATTAATCATAATGATTCAGCTCATCCTTTTACTAAATGTGCTAAAACAGTTGGGGATGTTTTAGGTAAATTCCATCCACATGGCGATTCATCGGTTTATGATGCCATGGTTCGTATGTCACAGTGGTGGAAACAATCAATGCCTTTAATTGATATTCATGGTAATAATGGTTCAATCGATGGTGATGGTCCAGCGGCTTACCGTTATACAGAGGCTAGACTTTCTAAGGTTGCTAATGAATTATTAAAAGATTTAGATAAAGGAACAGTAGAGTGGGCACCAAACTTTGATGATACCTTACTTGAACCAACCGTGTTACCGGCTAAGTTTCCTGCCCTTTTAGTAAATGGTACTAATGGTATTTCAGCTGGTTATGCAACAAATATTCCACCGCATAATTTAGGAGAAATAATTGATGCTACTATTAAGAGAATAGATAGTCCAAATTGTCGTTTAGAAACAATTTTAGATATTGTTAAAGGACCTGATTTTCCAACTGGTGGCATTTGTATGGGTAAAAATGGAATCATTGATGCTTTCTCAACTGGTCGTGGCCGTGTTATTGTTCGTAGCAAATATGAAGTTGTAAAAACTAAAGGTAAAGAACAAATTATTATTACCGAAATTCCATTTGAAGTTAACAAAGCTATGATGGTTGCTAAGATTGATGCCATTAGAATTGATAAAAAGATTGATGGTATAGCTGAAGTTCGTGATGAAACTGACCGTACCGGAATTAGAATTGCTATTGATTTAAAGGCTAATGCTAATAGTGATTTAATAATTAATTATTTACTTAAAAATACTGATTTACAAGTTTCTTATAACTATAATATGGTTGCTATTGTTAATAAACGACCAATGACTTTAGGTATTTTATCTTTACTTGATGCTTATATAGCTCATCAAAAAGAAGTTATTACAAGACGTAGTAAGTTTGATTTAGAGGCTTATCAAAAACGTTTAAATATTGTTGATGGTTTCTTAAAAATGATGGATATTTTAGACGAAGTTATTAAGACTATTCGAGCTTCAAAAAATAAGACAGATGCAAAAGAAAACTTGATGAAGGAGTTTAACTTTAACGCCGAACAAGCCGAGGCTATTGTTGTATTGCAGTTATATCGCTTAACTAATACTGATGTTTTAGCCTTAGAAGAAGAACATGATAATTTAGTAAAATATATTAAAGCTCTAGAACTTATTTTAAGTAATGAAGAAAAATTAAAAGAAGTTATGAAATATGAGTTAAAGAAAATTAAGAAAGATTATCCAATGCCAAGAAGAACAGAGATAGTTGATGAAATTGTAGATATTAAATTAGATACTACAGATTTAATTACTAAAGAAAATGTTATGGTAGCACTATCTAACGAAGGATATATTAAACGTGTTTCGATGAAGAGCTATACTTCAAGTAATGGTGATGAAACAACTTTAAAACCTGGTGATTATTTAAAATATTTATTTGAAGTATCAACTTTAGATAATTTAGTAATATTTACTAATTTAGGACAATATTTATATGTACCAGTTCATACTATTTTTGAAGGCAAATGGAAAGATTTAGGTAAACATATTAATAACTTAGTTACTGGTTTATCAGAATCAGAATATATAGTAGGAGCCTTTATTCTTAAAAATCCCGAAGAAAAAATTACTTTTGTAACTAAGAATGGTTTAGTAAAACAATCAATTCTAAAAGACTTTGTTGTTAGTCGTTATTCCAAAGCTATGCTTGCTTTCAAATTAAAAGATAATGATGAAGTAATTGTTGTAAATCAAAGTAAGCCAAGAACTGTTCTAATAAGCGAAGCTGGTTATTATGTAAATATTGATACTGAGGAAATTCCTGTAGTTGGTGCTCGTGCTTCTGGTGTTAGGGGTATGAACTTAAAAGATGATGTTCTGGTAGCTGGTTTATCTTTAGATTCGAGTGAATACTTAAGTATATTTACTAATAATAAAACAGCTAAGAGAGTTAAAGTAAGTGAACTAGAAACACATAATCGTGCTAAGAAGGGAAGTACATTAATTAAAAAAGTTAAATCCTTTGATTATAAAATTATTAAAGCATTACTTACTGACGGTAAAGATGAATTATTCTTAAAATGCGATAATGAAATTACCAAGATAAAAAATACTGATATTTCCATTTTAGATTTAAAATCAACTGGTGGGACAATAAGCAGATATAAAATAGATGATGTATTTACAAGTACTGTTGTTGATAGTAGCTTAAAAAATAATAAAGATGCAAACGAAGAAGTTAAAACTTTAGAAGAAAATACTGATAAAGTTGTTGAAGAAATACAAGAATCAGAGATAGAAGAGAAAAAGGAAGAAAAACCTAAAGAAGAACAAGTTTCTTTGAATGATTTCTTCGATGAATTTAAAATTTAGATAAATAAAATCACTTACTAATAAATAAAATTTAGTAGGTGATTTTTTATGGATAAAAAGGAAGCATTTAAAGAATTTTTACGAGCACATCCAAAAATTACAGAATATTTAAAAAATAATAAAGATAGTTCTATTCAAAAATTATATGAAATTTATGATATTTATGGTGAAGATAGTACTGCTTGGAGTCCATATTTAGATTTTACAAGTAAGACATCAAATAGTAGTAGTAATGAATCAATTGGCAGTATTAAAGATTTAATGAAAAACATTGACGTTGATAGTTTGCAAGAACATATCAAGACTGCTCAGAAAGCTTTAGGATTTATTGAAGAATTAACCAGTAAAGGGGCAAGCAATGTTGGAAGCATTCCAAAGGGACCAAAAAGTCCTAGACCATTAGATAAGTTTTTTGGAGATTGATAATGGAATTAGATTTACAGTATAAAATTAAGAATACAAAGAATTATTATAATTATTTAAAAGAAAATTCCTATTACATAAAGAAATTAAACCGTAATAAGAATGAGTTTGAAAATTTTAGCAATTTTGTTAAAGATAAATATGGTTTAAGAGTTACTGATAAGATTAGTAAGACTATTGATAACATTGATTTAATAAGTACACTTTTGAGTACTTTAAAGTAATTTTTAAATTTTTTTTAGAAATGGAGAGACAGTGGTCCATATGAAGGAGTCTTCAAGTGGAGCACTATTTATAATCATTCTTGTTTTAATTGCAGTAATATTAAATTTTGGCAACAGAAAAGAATACTGACTTTAAGTCAAACTGAAAAACATCTACTCAACCTTGTGAATAGATGTTTTTCATTACAAATCTTTTTGGACTAAAGAAACATCTAATGACCAAAGTCAAATGTATCTCTTTTTTTGTTTAAAGACTTTTACTAAGTAATATAGAATATTTGTTGACTTTTGCAACCACTTTTTATACTCAGTAATAGTATATACATTTTTAAATGATTTATACAAATTTTGCTATTTGGGTACTACTATCTTATTCTTTTTTAATTTACAACCCCTTTAAGGTCGTGATATAATCTTTTTAGATTATAGATAATAAAGAGGGATTAATTATATGAAAAATTTGCGTAAAGGAAAAGTAGTTTGTATAACTAGTGGTAAGGGCGGAGTTGGTAAAACAACTTTAACTGCTAATCTAGCTGGAATAATAGAAAGTATGAATAAAAAAGTCTTACTTATCGATTTAGATTTAACTAATGGGGGACTGGCTTTAATGTTAAATACGCCTTATAAAAAGAATATTTGTAATATGTTATATGATATTGAGCATAATACTTATGATTCTTTAAATGATTATGTAGTTAAATATGATGATTACATAGATATATTACCAGCTTCTACTGACCCAAGAGACTTTAATAAAATTAATAATTCTTTAATTAATATTATTTTAGAAAAAGCATCTTTTATATACGATGTTATTCTAATTGATATGACACATATCTTAAATGAAATAAATGTTTTTGCTTTAGATTTTTGTGATATGGCGATTGTGGTTACAACTAATTGTCCAATGGATTTAAAAAATACTAAAAATTTAGTAACTTTATTTGATAATTTAAATATTAATAAATATCGTATTCTTTTAAATGAAAGTGTTAACCCATTAAAACAATACTTTAGTCTTTATGATATAAAAAGTATTATAAAAGCTAATATTGATTATCATATTTCTAATGAGTTTTATATAACTGATATTGAAAAAGAAATAATGGATGGTAAGATAATTACCTTAAATAGTAAAGCTCTTAAACATTATCAGAATGATTATACAGCCTTACTTAATTTAGCTGCTGATATAATGGGAGGTAATAAAGATGAGTAAAACTTTAGCGAATGCTTTTAATATAACAAATAGTAATCTTTTAAAATTAAATGATTATGAAATATTTCAAGATAAAGAGGCTTTAGAAAAAATTAAAAATGATATAACTTTTAGTTTGATAGATGAAGTTTCTCTAGGACTTAAAGAAACAGATATTCATAGTAAAGTGGATGAATATACTAAATCTTTAAATCTTAGTACTTTAGAAAAACAATATTTATATAACTTAATTGATAATGAAATATATGGGATTGGTCCAATTACAGAAGTAATGCATGATACTTCAGTTAAGAAGATATTTGTTAATTCACCTAGTTTAGTATATGTTTTAACTAGTACGGGATATCATAGAGATCCTTCTATTTCATTTATTAATAATGAACATATAATTAAGACAGTTACTAATTTAGCTCGTAAAAGTAATTTAAATATTTCTTTAGATGATGCCCATATTTCTTTTAAAACTTTAGATGATGCTAGAGTTACTCTTTTAGTACCACCTATTGTATCTAATCCAGTACTTACAATTAGTAAGAGTGATAAAACTTTGGAAAGTATTGAAGAATTGATTCGTTTAGGAACTCTTACTCCTTATATGGCAAGATTTTTAGAGGCTTGTGTTAAGGCTAAATTAAATATTTTAGTTTGTGGTAATAAGAGTAGTGGTAAGAGAACTTTAATTAATACTTTATTAAACTTTATTCCTACTAATGAAAGAATAGTTTATGCTGGTTTAAAAGAAAACTTAGATAGTACACATCAATTAGTAAGTACTAATACTTCAGATATTAATGTTATAGAGGCTTTAAGTCCTTCTTATTTAATATATGCTAATAAAAATGTTAATACTTTGTTAAAATTAGTTAATAAAGAACAAGGAATAATATCTAGTTTTGATATTCGTAAGTTTACTTTGGAAAATCTAGTTACTAATGTTTTATTAGAAAATCCTAATATGAAGGAAGATACGGTGGTAAATAGTATTTATACTGGTTTTGATATATTAGTATATATGGAAAAAGGTGCGGATGCTAAGATTAGAGTAACTGGTATTAAAGAGGTAGTAGGACAAAAATTAAAGGATGTCTTTGTTTATGAAAATAATACCTTTAGTTTAATAAAAGAAAGTAATCATACATATAAAAAATTAAAAAATAATGGTAATGATGCCTTAGATGATATTTTTGGGGTGTAGTTATGCCAATTTATGTAATTCAAATTGTTATTGCTTGTATAACGATATTAATAGGTATTTTTCTTTTAAAACTTGCTAATACTTTAAAAAAAGTTCACCGTATAAGTAAGTTTAGTCTGGATATTCCTAAAGATAATACTTCGATTTTAACTAATATTACAAATGGGTTCTTTAAGATTATTCATAATTTAAGTGATGGATTAAGTCGTTATGGTTTTGTTAATAAATTATCGCTTAAATATGATAAATATATTTTAGAAATTAATAGAGATAGAACTAGTCCCGTGGATTATTTTACAATTAAACTATTATTAGTTATTATTGCTTTGTCTTTATGCTTACTTGGTGTTGTCTTAAGTATTTTACCAGCTAGTCCGTTTATCTTTATAGTTGTTTTCTTAGCTAGTTATTTTTTACCAGATTTATTTTGGAAATATTTATATATTAAGAGAACTAATAGAATAGTTAAAGATGTCTTTATAAGTACTAAGTATATATATTATGGTTTAAATAAAAAAATGAGTATTGATAATGCTATAAATTATGCTATAAATAATTTAGATGGGGATATTACAGATGAATTAGATAAGATTTTAAAAGATTTAAAACATAATATTAGTTTAGAAGATGCTTATTATAAGTTTTATAAACGTAGTAATATTAAGGAAGTATTATCAATTTATCAAAGTTTAAAGATAGCTAGTCTTCTTAATATTAGTTATGTTGATGCTTATAAATATATTATTAATGATAATATTAAAGCCTATGAAGAAAGAGAGCATATTTTTAAGATTGTTGATGTTTATAATTATTTATTCTTAATTGTATTATTAATTCCTTTATTAGTATTTATTTTTGGGTTATTTATTAATTTAGATTATTTTGCTAGATTAATGAATGGTAAAGGATTATATTTAGTAATGCTTGTTATAGCATTATATAGTATTTATATTTATATAATTAAGAATATCTTGGAGGTTAAAGATGAATAATTTTGTTAAAGTCTTGTATCCTAAGAAATATTTAGTTAATTTAAATAAGAAGATTAGAAGATTAGGAATAAATAATAAGATAAGAATTGATACTTTTTTAATTACTCGTCTTTTAATGGAATTTATTATATTCATTGTTCTTTTGTTAATTCCCGTATATGGTATTATTTTAAGTTTTTTATTTACCATTTTGTTTCATTATTTATATGAAGATGTTCTAATTAATTCTAGAATTATTAAAAGGGAACAAGTTATTAGAAATGACTTAGAAACTTTTATTAAGTTATATCTTTTAGGATTAAATCAGAATAATGATTCCTACTTAGTATTTAAAATGGTTAGTAAAAATTTAGATAGTGATTTAACAAGAGAAATAGTTTATTTAAATAAAAAGTATAATAATTTTAATGATGTAGTTACTAATTTAATTAGTGTTATTCCTGAGTATTCTTTTAGCGATGATATTTTAATGTTAAGTAGTAATGATACTAAAATATCAGCAGAGGGTATTCTAAATAAAATTTTAGCTGATAAAAAAGTAATGCAAGAGAAAATAATTAGTTCAATTCCAGTTAAGATAGTTTTATTTAGTGTTATATTCTTAATTTTAACTTTATTAATTATTATACTGGGACCAAAATATTTAGGTTAAATTTTAAAATTTATTGCAATAAGTAAATATTTATGGTAATCTAAATTTAAGAATAGAAGGTTTTAATATGGAAAAGTTTATAAATAATTTATATAGTAATAGTAATTTTCCAATTATTTTAGGAGCTTTAATCATAATATTTGTGGTTTTGTTTGTAATTACACTTATATTAGCTCTTAAAGATGCTAAAAATAATATGGAATTAGAAGTATCTAAGGATAGAGAAGATAAAGAGAATAAAGATAATGTTGTTTTTAAAGAACCTGAAAAAGAAGAGACTGAAGAAAAGGTAAGCTTTGAAAATGTTTCTTTTGATAAAGAAGAAGAAAAACAAGATGAAAAACCTAAGTATGAGGGGATTTCTTTTGAAGAGGTAAGTGGAGATACTGTTAGTGATGGTACTTCAAAAGTTGATGTGATTGAGGAAACTACCCAGACTATTCCAGTTTTAAAAGATGATGAAATTAGTAATTTTGAAGAATTTTTCTTAGAAAATTTAAAAGATAAAAAAGATGGTAATATTTTTGATTTTTCAAAAAAGGAAGATAAGGTTGCAGAAGAGAATAAAAAGACTACTTCAGTAGCTTTAGAAGATGATACCGATGCTATAAATAGTGAACCTACTAAAGAAGTTGTTCCTTCTGATATGGAACTTCCTAAGATGAAACAAGAATATACTTTTAAAGAGTTAGATGGCGAATCTTATCGTTTAAATAAGTAACTATTGGTCTTACTGATATGGTAAGGCTTTTTTTAATTAAATACTTTTAATATATATTCTTTTAAGATTATTTTGGTAAAAAATATCTATATTTAATTTAGTTAAAACTTTTTGAAGATTATAAATGGGTGAATTTTCTGTTAAATAAAACATTTTAAAATGTCTTGGGATAATTCTTGAAAAAAAGTTATTTTGAAAATTAGTATTACTATTTATTTTAGCATCTTCTTTTTTGTTAGTAATATACTGAATGTTTAAATAAATTAAAACGTATTTTTTATTAAAATTAATTTTTTTATGATATACTTTATATAGAATAGGAGTGGCTATATGATTATTAGAAAACCTTTTAAATTTTTAATCGAGCATTTTAAAATAATTAATGTTATTTTAATGTTATTAGTATCATTTGTTATATTTAAATTTTTTAATATAATGCAATTTTTTGGTAATTTTGTTACTAATAGTTATACGACAAGTGAGGTTGATTTAGCAGCACATTATATAGGAATTTTGTTACCTATTGCTTTAATTGTTATTATTTTGATAAATATTATTATTTTTATCTTATTTCGAAGTAAAGATAAAGATACAAAGGCTTATATAGTATCTACTATCTTTTTTATAGTATTACTAGTATTTAGTTTTGTTTACCGAGGAGTTTTAGAAAACTTTGAATTTAATACAATTGAATCGCAGACGGCTCTTTTATATCGTGATACAGCTAAATTTACTTTTTACCCTAATTTTTTGTTTCTAATATTTTATTTTTTGAATTTTATTGGTTTTGATTTAAGTACTTTTGAATTTACTAATTTACGTGATGATATTGATATTGCTAAAGAAGATGATGCTGAAATTGAAATTGGGGTTCAGTTAGAAGACTATAAAATAAAAAGAGGTTTCTTTAAGAAACTACGTGAAATGAAATACTATATATTAGAAAATAAATTAGTTTTTATGGGGATAGGAGGAATTATTTTACTTATACTTTTAATATTTATTATAAGTACTATTGTTAAGTTAAATAATAATGTTAGAGTAGATAAAGCTTTTACTTATAGTAATTTTGCTATTAAGGTTGAGAATTCTTATCTTACCAAGGTTGATTATGGTGGTAATGCTTTAAGTGATAAGTATCATTATTTAGTATTAGTTTTATCAGTTACTAATAAAAGTAAAACTCCGAAGGCTCTAGATACAGATAATTTCTGGTTACAAATAGGAAATACTTATATATATCCTATCTTAGATAAATCTACTTACTTTAAAGACTTAGGTGAACCTTATTATAAAGATAAAGTAGAAGTAGGTAAGACTCATAAATATATATTATGCTATAGTATTTTAGATAGTGAAATAAGTAATCGTTATACTATTAAAATATTAGATACTGTTAAATATGTTAATGGAATAGGAACACCAACTTATAAAACTTTAAAAGTTTCACCTAAAGAAAATGATAAGATAAATAATAATGGTACTTATTCTTTAGGGGAAGAATTTATATTAAGTAAGTCAACTTTAAAAAATACTTCTGTTTATGTTAATGATTATAGTATTAATGATACTTATACTTATGAATATAATTATTGTAATAAAAATAATGAATGTGTTCTTAAGAAAAATGCGGTTTCTAATAATAGTAATACTAAGAAAACTTTAATGGTTTTAAGTAGTGATGTTACTTTAGATACAAGTGCTAATTACAGTATGTATGGACAAAATGATTTTTATAATAACTTTGTTACTTTTGAATATGTTTATAATGATAAAACATATACTAGTAGTGTAACTGATAAGTCGGCTAGTAATGATATTAGTAATAGTAAAGTTTTAGAGGTTGATTATAATATGAAGTATGCTTCTAGTATTAATATGATTATAACGGTTCGTAATCAAAGATATGTTATATCATTATTATAACTTATTAGTTTTTAGATAGATGGAATATGCTTAATTTAAGTATATTCTTATTTTTTTTGCCTTTTCTTCTACAACATTAAAATTTATAGCTTTAGCTTCGGTAATTAAAGTAAAATTATTAAGATGCATACAGTATGTTGAAGTTGTAAGATAAAAGTAGATTTAATTATTTGTAAAAAAAGATATCATTGTTATAATTGCAATAAGATATTTACAGAAAAATTAAACATAAATGTTGATAAAGGTAATATTTCAAATAAAGTGAAAATTCAAATAAGAAAAGATTTAATTAATTACAATTTATCATTTAAATATATCTCTCAGAAGAACAGAGTATCAATAACGTTTGTAGAAAATGAAATGTTAGATATAATTTCTGGTATCCCAGAACGTGTAATTAATTTACCAAGGGTGATATCATTTGATGAATTTAAGGCTGATACAAGAGATGGAAAGTCCGCATTTGTATTAAATGATCCAATCCATAAGAAAGTATCAGATATATTGTCAAATAGAAAAAAAGAATACCTAATTCAATACTTTACATATTGTAAAAATAGGCATTCGGTAGAGTTCGTAATATCAGACATGTACGAACCGTATTTGTTGGTCACGCAGATTATGTTTCCAAAGGCAAAATATGTCGTTGACCGATTTCATTATATCACTTATATAATGGATGCACTAGATGGAATAAGAATAAGACAACAGAAGGAATATAATGAAAAAAGTCGAGAATATAAATTATTAAAAAATAAAAAGAATGTTAGTTTATTAAGAAAATATGGTAATGATATAGATTGGTGGGTATATACTAAGAGATACAAAAACGGTCATATGGTAGACATGCTACCTTCGGAAATATTTAATGGAATTTTAACAATATCGCGAGATTTAAGAGAAGAATATTATTTAAAGGAAGAATTTTTAGATATTATTCATCATAATGAACAAATGAATGTTGAAAAACAAATAGATAGATGGATAAATGATTATATAGAAAAAAACATTCCAGAATTTATAGAAGCTTTAAAAACTATTTCAAGATGGAAAGAATACATATTAAATTCTTTTATAGATAAAAGATATAGTAATGGTTATACCGAAGGGACCAATAACAAAATCAAGGTGTTAAAAAGAGTTGGATTTGGATATAAAGATTTTAAATTTCTAAGAGGAAGAATATTGTATTCATTTACAGGCATACTAAGTGGTTCAACAAGAAACAAAAATATCTCCAATACTAAAAATAAGAAATAAATTTTTTACTCGATTATCAAAATTTTAATAATATTAAAAACGTTCAAAAAATAACTAAAAAAATCATATCAAAAAAAATGTAAAAAAATCCGTAAATTCCTTATGTTATAAGGCATCATGCAGATTTTTACTTCACACTAGATTTTATTGAACCCTTTTTTTAAAATTGTTGCATGGAATTTAATTTAATGATATATTTTAATTATAGTAGAAGGGTAGTGTTGTATGATGAAGAAGAAAAATAAGGGTTTTTCCATTCCTGAGTTACTGGCGGTTATTGTTATTATGGGTATTTTAGTTACGATTGCTACAGCCAGTTATAATGGAATTAGTAATTCTTTAAAACAAAAGACTTATGATAATAAAATAAGTTTAATTAAAACGAAAGCTATAGAGTATGCTATGGATAAAAAGGTTAATATTGCTACTATTAGTGTAGCTACGTTGTTACAAGAAGGATATCTTGATATGGAAACTAATCTTGATGATGAGTATGGTAATAATAAATTGAGTAATCCTTTAGGTGGGTATTTAGATTGTTATAAAATTGATATCAATAGATATGTTGATGATTATAGTGTTAGTGTAACTGATGATACTTCTTGCGAGTTGGCTGAATTAGCGGTTTTATCTTCAAAATTAGATATTGAGGTTTATGCTGATAAAGGGGATAATTTAAAGCAGTATGGACTAGGAAAAAATAAAAATACTGAGTGGACTAATAAGGATGTTTATTTGTTTTTAAATCCTAAGGTTTTAAATGATAATAAGTTGAGTACGGATAATATGAAGATTAGTTGGCTTGTTCACGGTGATGTTGTTACTTATAATGGGGCTTTGGCATCAGAAGTAACTAAGGTAAAAGGGTATGCTAATATATATAAAGTACCAACGTTATTACTTTTTAATGGGGAAGTAACGGTTAAAGTGGAAACTATAAAGGGAGTTTTAACTCAAAGTGTTGATGTTAAAATTGATAAGGAATCTCCTAAAGTTAATTTGAGTGCTGATGCTTCGTTTTCTACTTCTAAAAAGAGGATAATTTTTAATGGAAATGATGGTTCGGGTTCCGGTTTTAATGATTATGCTTATGCCTTAGAAGATGATGTTAAGAAGACACCTATTTTTAAGTATAAAAGTGATGACGGAAGTAATTATGTAGATGTTTATGAAAATAAAACTTATTATGCTTATGCTAGGGATAAGGCGGGTAATGTAAGTGATAGTCCTACTGAAATAAATATTACTAATATTGATAATAAAGTTCCAATATGTAATATTCCGGCTGGTCAGGAAGGGTGGAGTCGTAGTTATACTTACACTTATGGGTGTCGAAATGATGTTGGTACGGGGTGTGCAACTCCAAGTACTACGGAAACTATAACTACTGATACTGATAAAATTAATCTTAATTGGAATATAAAAGATAATATTGGAAATAATGAGACCTGCAGTACCAATTTACAGGCTCATGTTGATGTAACGGCTCCAACTTGTCAAATTGTAATATCAAATAATAGTGTTAAGGGGGCAAATAATTGGTATACAAGTGATGTAGAAGTTAATCTAGTTACTAATGATAATTTAAGTGGTATTGCTGAAAAAGGTCTTTCCACTAGTTCTAGTGAAGATTATAATGGGGTTGAACAAATTGTATTAAGAAATGATACTGAGAGATCAGGTATAACTTATTATGGTTACGTTAAAGATAAGGCGGGTAATACTAACAGATGTGAATTAAATGTTAAAAGATTAGCCGAAAAACCCATTTGTGAGGTAAATGCTGTTGGCGGTAAAAATGGTACAGATTGGTTTGTATCAGATGTTAAAGCTACTGTTAGTTCGTCATCAAAGTATATAACTAGTACGAAGGTTAAAAAAAATAATAAATATTTTGATAGTTATACAGTTAATTACAATACAGCTGGTGAAACTTTAGTTGGTGAGGTTAAAAACGATGCTGGTACTACTAATACTTGTACTAAATATGTAAAAAGAGATGCTGATGCTCCGGATGTTGATTTTACTTTTAAGAAAACAAGAGAAAATTATAAATGTGATACTTATGAAAAAGGCTGTAATGATGTTGAAGCTAGAATAACAGTTAAAGGTTCAGTAAGTGGTGTTAAATTTTCTGGAGTATCTGACCATAGTTCTTCGGTTTATATAGGCTCTCAAGAAGAAATCGATGCTTGTATTATGAAAATGGGTGGTGCTAATGCGCAAAATAATTTCTTATTTGAATTTATTTATAGAACTATTTGTTTAATGCAAACTTACTGGGATAAGACAAAATGGGATTATAAATACTATGATTCTCCACACACTTTTGTTCAAGGTGGTGGCGATACAGAGGTATATTATGCTAAAGTATGCTCTAATGCTAATGTTTGCAAGGAAGTTTTAGCCGAAATAACAACACCAGAACCTAAACAAGAAGATAAAAGCTGTAGTGTTTTAGGTGGTATTGTTGGCGGTGCCGGTGCTGGTTACATTGGTGGCAATATCTTAGCCGGTTTCTTAGGGCCAGTTGGTTTAATTGCGGGCGTTGTCGGTGGTGCCATACTTGGCGGTATTGCTTGTGCGCTTAGTTAGGAGTTAAAATGAAGAATAAGAAAAATAAAATTTATTTTGCATTTGGAATCGTAATAGTTTTATTACTTGCTGTTTTTTTAGGTTTTAGAATAGTAAAGACTAATACTTTTAAGAGCAAAATTACTCATGTTAGTGAAAAATTGATAAAAACCCAAGACAGCTTAATCAATAATCAAAAAATATTTAATAAACCAGTAAGTATTAATGCCGAAATAACTAGCGATAGTGTTTTAGATGAAAAAATTAATGTAACTGCTAAGTTAGATTTAGCTAATAATGTTAGTGAATTTGGTATCAATCCGTCAGTTTTAAACTTGAATAATCCAATAGAATTTTATATTCATAATTCTCGTAAATTTGTAAAAAATAATGATATATTAAGTCGTATGTATGAGGTAAGTATTGATACATCATCAGTAAGTTGTGATGCTACCTTAGAATGTAATACGTTTACAAAACAATTAAAAAATATTAATTTGGATTATCCTAAGGATAAAATAGTTAATCTTGTTAATCATTCAAAAGATTTAATTAATAATTCTATTGGCTTATTTGATATTAAGAGTACTAATTTAAAGAATGATAACTATAATAAAAAATATACTTACACTATTGATAGTAATACTTTAAAGAAATTAAAGAAAAACTTTAATAAAGATAAAGAATTAAAAAGTGATTTCTATAACTTATTTGTTGATTATTTTAATAGATATAATATAAATGAAGATAATATTAATACAATATTTGATAGTAATATAACTGGTAGTATTGCTATATACAAGGATAAAAATAATAATAATAATAAGTATGAAGTAACTTTAGATAATTTATTCACTATTATTTTAGAAGAAAATAAAGATATAGACAAAGTGAGTATTAATTTGCTAAATAACTTTCAAATTAATATAGAATTAGATTATCTTAATAATAAATTAAGCCTTAGCAGTTTAAATGGAACACAAGAAGTTGTTAATTTAACTTTAGATAGTAAAGATATTCTTAATCTTTCTGGAAAAATAAATATAAATAATAAAGACTATGTCTTAGTTAGTGAAGATAATATAAATTATAGTAATGATAATACTAGGAGTGGAACTTTAAAAGTTAATTTAAATAATAAAAATTATACTGTTACTTATAATTGGGAATATGTGGAAGATTTAGAAAAGTCAATGGTAGATAATTATGCTAATTATACAGAGTTAACAAAAGAAGATATGAATAATATCGAGACTAATTTGGTAAAATTAACTCAGTCGGAACTTTTAAAAGATATTTTAGCTTTTTAAGATTTATTTATGAATTAGAAAAGAAGTAGTTTTTTGTTAGCTATTTCTTTTTTTAACCGGAGCTTACAATACCTACTAAATTTTTTAATACTGTAACATAAGTTTTCTTAATTAACATTTTTTTTCTTTATAATAAGACAAAAAGATTATATAATTGGAGTATATAGTAGGTGTGAAGATGATAGAAGAAATAAAAATGTATGATAAAAATTTTAGTGAGAGTGGATTTATTAGTTATATTAATAATATATTTGTCCAAGTAAAAATGGGGATAGTTTTAAAAAATTTAATAAATATTAAACATTTTGTAAGTAGTAATCTTTATGAACAGTTAAAAGGGATTGTTGATAATTTAAATAAGAAGGAACTTATTCAGATGTATGATGAATTAAATGTTTATGATACAAAATTACTTAAATTTTCTAAAACTGATGAAAAATTAGTTTTAGAAGTTAATTTGATTTCTAGAGCTTTAGATTATCAAATAGATAAAAATGGTAAAATAGTAAGAGGAAATAATAAGAGAAGAATAGAGCAAAATAATTATTTAACTTTTACTAAGAAGATTAATACAAAAGAAATAGGAAGGATGATGAAATGTCCTAGTTGTGGGGCAACTTTAGAAGTTAATAAAAGTGGGTATTGTCCTTATTGTCATGGTATTTTTGATTTGGATGATTATAACTGGATTTTAGATTCGGGGAGATTTTGATGAAGAAAGCTGGTCTTAATTTAAAAAAACTAGGGTTAGTAATTTTATTATTAGTTTGTTTATTTATCCCCCTTTATAGTTTAAAGGCTGATTCTGGATTTGATGGGTCCTATGATCCTGGCTCTTCTAGTTCTTCATCTTCATCAAGTTCTAGTTCGTCATCAAGTTCATCATCATCAAGTTCATCATCATCAAGTTCTTCCTGTGGGGAAAAGAAGGAACCACATAAAGGAATTATAATTCCTAGTAATCCGAAACCACCTAAAAATAATGAAAAAAATGAATTTAAATTAGAAGATTTTCTTTTCGTGGTAGTTATGATTATTGGTTATATAGTTATTATTCTTTTTGAACAATATTTAAAAAAAGATTTTAATATACGAGAAGTGGAAGTAAGAAATAAAACCAACGATGATGATGCAGATGAGATACTTACTTATGATAAGACAAAGATTTTAGAAGTGTTACCTGATTTTGATGAACGAGTTTTTATTTATACTGTTTATCAATTATATAGGGATATTCAAGTGGCTTGGATGAATGCTGATATGGAGGCAATGCGTGGTTTAGTAACAGATGAGTTATACAATATGTATAGTATGCAAGTTCAAACTTTAGTTCTTAAACAAGAAAAAAATATCATGAAAGATTTTAATTTTTACAGTGCTAATATTACCAAAATGGAGATAACTAGTAAGAATGTATCTTTATATGTTAATATAAAATTAGAATGTTTTGATTATATAGTAGATAAAGATAACAAGGTGATAAGAGGTAATGATAAATCTAAAGTTTGGTATAACTATATGATGATTTTTACAAGAAGTATTTTAAAAAGAGAAAATAAATGTCCAAACTGTGGGGCAATTTTAGAAAGTAGTACTACTTCAATTTGTAAGTATTGTCATTCGAAAATTATAAATAATAGTTATGATTGGGTGCTAGCTAAGAAAATGGTAATTAGTCAAAGTATTAATAGTAAAGAATAATAAAATTGAAAGAGTTCTCTATTAGTATTTATTTGTCTTTTTCTTGTTTTAAATAGTTAATTCCTTTGTAATATGATTAGAAAGAGAGTAAAAATGATAAATAATATAATTATAAAATCCAGAGTAGATGATTTAGATTTAAATGTTAACTATATAATGCCTAATACTAGTATTAGAGGGCTTGCTATTATTGTTCATGGAATGACTGAACATAAAGAAAGATATAATTATTTTTTAGAACAATTGGCTCTAAATGGTTATGTCAGTGTTGCCTACGACCAAAGGGGTCATGGTAAAAGTGTTAGAAGTAATAATGATTTAGGATATTTTTATACTGAGGATGAAACTGCTTTTAGAGAAGATTTACATACTATTATTGAGTTTTTTAAATATCGTTATCAAACTCAAAATACAATTATTTTTGCTCATAGTATGGGTACTTTAGTAACTAGAAGTTTTATTGAAAAGTATGATAATATGGTTAATAAAGTTATTTTATGTGGTCCTCCTACTAAGAATAGTTTAGTTGATTTAGGACTTTTAATTGCTAAGATATCTAAATTTTTTGATAAAGGAAGAAAGCCAAATAAGTTATTAAATGAATTAACACTTGGAAAATTTAATAAAGGTTATGATAAACCAAATTCATGGTTAAGTAAGAATCCTAATAATGTAGATAATTATAATAATGATCCAGTATGTGATTACATTTTTACTACTAATGGTTTTATTAATCTTTATAAGTTACAAAAAAGTGCTTTTCAAAGTAAAGATTATGCGGTTAATAATAAGAATCTAGTTATTTTATTACTCGCTGGTTCTGATGATCCAGTTATTGGCAATTTAAAAAAATTTAAAAATTTAGAACGTTTTATGAAAAAGTTAGGTTATTTAAATGTTACTTCAAAAGTTTATGATTCTCTAAGACATGAATTATTACAAGAAGAAGAAAAAGATATTATTATTAAAGATATTATTAGTTTTATTAATAATTAAAATATATGGGAAAATTTATGAAAAAGAAAATATTATTGGATATAGATGAAGTTTTTTGCTTTTCGGGATATTTAGAGCTTGTTAATGAGTTTTTAAATACTAATTATAAAATAGATGATTTTGATGATTATTATATTGATGAGGTGGCTATTCCAGAAGATAAAAAAGAAGAATTTTATAAGTTTGCTAGTACTAAAGACCAATATGCTAACCCTGTTATTTTACCAGGGGCAATCGATGCTATTAGTATTTTAAGCAAATATTATGATATTTATCCTTGTAGTGATTGTCGTAATCCTTTTGATTTAAAAAACTCTGGTCGTATTTTTAAAAGTAAGTTTGAGATGTTATATCGCTTGATTCCTGAAGACGTTATTCCTGTTAAAAACTATATATTTACGGGTGCTAAAAATATCTGTGTTGGGGACGTTCAATTGATGATTTAGTTAGTAATTTAAATCCTAATATAAAGGTTAAAATATTATTTCCATCTTATCATAATAAAAAAGTAAGTGATGAAAAGTTAAAAAAATTGGGTATTATAAGAGCTGGTTATGATTATCATACGGGTTGGCAAGAAGTTTTAAATATTCTTTTAAAATCAGAATTAACTAAAATAAATAAAGGAAAGTCTTATTAATGTAAATAGATGATAAAGATTATAATTTTATATAAATAATTTATATTCTAAAAAAGAAGTAATAATAGAAAAGATAGAAAGTGAAAAATATTTAAAAGATAATAAAGCTTTGTAATTAGAAAATAAAATGTATTTTGTAATTAATATTTAAAAAAAGTTTAAGAAGTAGGATGGTATGAAGAAATTTTTGAATTAAACTTTTGATTTTTTAAATGCCATGTGATATACTTGTTAAATGTAGAGAATGGAAAGCGGTAAATTTGAAGAAAGATTATTTAAAAAAATTAAAGTTAAAAAGAAATAAAAAGTATATATATTTAGTATTGCCAGTTTTGATGGTACTGTTTATTAGTATCTTTTTTGCTTATTCAAAATTTTATGTATTTAAAGATACAGAAGTAGTAAAATCAACAGTTTGAAATTTTGTTTCTGGTGATGCTGTTATTGGAGCTTATATTGACAATAAATATAGCAGTACGATTCCTAGTAAAGATGCAGGATATGTTGTTTCTAAAATAGTATGTGATAATGATGCTGTTGGTAAATGGGATGATAATAAATGGGGTTTATTGATAACTAATTTGACTAAGCGAACAAAATGTAATGTTTATTTTAAGACTTATAGTAATGCTGATGCTATGAATGATTTGATTAAACAAAATGGTGCTAGTGTTAGTAGTGATGATGAAGATAATAATGTAAGATTTACTGGAGCTGATCCTAGTAATTATGTTTATTTTAATTGTAGTGATTATAATAATCAAACTAGTGATACTTGTGAGATTTGGCGTATTATTGGTACTTTTAATAATGTTACAAAATCAGATGGTACTAAAGAAAGTCTTGTTAAAATTATTAAAGAAGATAGACTTAATAATGATCTTTTTAGAAGAGATTATAAGAAAAATGGTGTTGGTGGTTCAACTTCAAATAAGGGTTCAAATGACTGGACAACTAGTCAATTAATGATGATGTTAAATCCAACTGATTATTTAAGTCCTAATTATACAAATTCTAATGATATAATTTATTCAGGTAGTCAACAAGTATATAGTAAAATGGGTTCTTATTATTATGGAACAAAGGGATGTCGTCCTGCCGAAGCTGCGAGTGGTTCAAATTTTACTTGTACAGAAGTAGATTTTACTAATACTGGTTTAAAAAATGATGCCACTAGAAATGCTATCGAAACCGTTATTTGGAATTTAGGCGGTAATGATAATTATAATACTGCAACAGCTTCGATGTTTTATGCATCAGAAAAAGAAGGAAAGGGGTATACTAATCACCCTGGAACTTGGACTGGAAAAATTGGCTTGATTTATGCTAGTGATTATGGCTATGCAACATCTGGTGGCTCAACTACTAGCAGAAGTGAATGTTTAAATAAAGAATTATTTAACTGGGATAATACTGATGTTAGTAATTGTAAAGATAATGATTATCTATTTAAAGCAGATTATCCACAATGGATTATTGATCCACGTATAAATTATGATACCTATGTTTATTTTATTAACTCAACTGGTCATCTTCGTAGTTTTGGTAACTACAATGAATATGCGGTTAGACCTTCATTGTATTTAAAGTCAAGTATTAAAATTACCTCAGGAAATGGTTCAAAAACAAATCCATATCAATTAAAAATATAATTGGGAGTTAGATTAATTTCTATCTCTTTTTTTCTGTGTGGGTGCATATAATATTAATCCTTTGATTTTAAAGATGAAAATGCTTTTTAATATTTAATTATTTAGATTTTAAAATTAATTTTGAAGCTGTTGATAGAAAAATAAATTGTAATAAGACTTTTTGTATTAATGAAGAAAATATCAAAAAATTTTATGATAAATATATTAAATAATATGAAAAGATTGGTGTGCCATTTATTCACTAGCTTTTTTTAAAATATTATTTTATATTGTAATTGAGGAGTGGGATAGTATTGAAAAATAAATTATTTAAATGGTTAATTTTTGTTATATTGGGTTTAGGGTCAATTTCATATATTTTTATACAGGATATAATGATAATGAGTTATAGCTAGTTTATAAAAAGAAGCGAAAAGTATTTTAAATCTTATGATAGTATGTTAAGATGAAACTGTGGTGCTTACTTTTTAGGTAGAGACAATAATATTGTGGTAGTTACGTTGATTATAATAGCAAGTATCAACAAGTAAGATGTTTGTTCAAAGGATATTATTTTTATACTAAGTAAGTTGTTAATACTTATTAAATAACGAAAGGTAAATTTATGAAAAAAAGTTATAAAATTATTTTAATAATTAGTGTTATATTTATTGGTTTAGCTATTATTTTTTACTATTTTATTTATAATCCTAGAAATGATTTTGGCAATAGATGTCAAACTGGTTATAATTTAAGTAATTATGAATATAGTGATGGCTTTAAAATAAATATTCCTGAAAGTAGTTGTTATGTTAGTACCTGTTGTATGACTGGTCATACGTTTAGAACTCATGAAAATTATGATTCATTAAATAAAGAATTACAAGAAATAGCTAATGATTATAATGCTAAAAATAATGATCGTAAGATTTCTTATACGATAGAAAAACACTTATGGTATAATGAATATACTTTAGGATATTAAAAATAAGATGGGGTAAACATGTATTTTGCAGTTGGAATTATAACTGGGTTAAGTTTAATATCGAGTTTATATGCTGTGTTTAAAAATAAAAAAATTGTTGGGATATTGCAAATGGTTATAACTATTGTTTTTCCAATAGTATTAAAAGCTTTTTGCCTTTTAAAATATTCGATGGTTTATGGAGATACTGATTGGAAGTTTTTATTACAAACTGCATTTATTGATGGTTTAATTGAACCATGGCTTTTACTAATTTTATTTTTAATAATAATAATTTTTACTAGTAAAAGTTTATTTAATATGTTTAAAGAAATTAGTAAAAATAAATCTAATTATGATAGACGTATAGATGATGCTATACGTCATAATTTTAACTAAATAATTATAATTAAAGAAAAAAAGGTTTTAAATTAATGAGTTTAATGTTAATAAGTAAATTATTTGCATAAAATAGTAGTAAATAGTTAGAAGGCCAATTGACAAAATGACTATTTTAAGATAGAATAAAAAATGTGTTGGGACTTTAGCCAAGTGGTAAGGCGTGGGACTGCAACTCCCTGATCACCAGTTCAAATCTGGTAGGTCCCTCCAATAAGAAAGTAAGCCTCGTTATGAGGCTTTTATAGTATGCAGGTATAGTTTATCGGTAGAATATGAGCTTCCCAAGCTTAGGAGGCGGGTTCGATTCCCGCTACCTGCTCCAGTGACGTTTCTGTTTGAACTTTTAAAGTTTGAACTTAATATATATATCAATCCGTTCGGGTTGATTTTTTTTGGCTTTAAACACTATTAAAATGTATTAAAAAGTAGTACAATTAGATTATCAAAGTAATGCGCAAATAGTAAGTTTGTAGAAATGGAGGATTGATTATGAAAAAGTCAATATTTACTATCTTAATGTGTGGTGTTATGGTATTCGTAATGACTGGTTGTGGAAAGCAAAAAAATGAATTTGATATAGGAAATAAGTCTGAT
>ENA-OPXC01000017-OPXC01000017.1-human-gut-metagenome-genome-assembly--contig:-NODE-17-length-147165-cov-7.296622_pt1 | contig 147165 bp, 138 predicted proteins | sample MGYA00241512_ERZ502016 | MGnify/ENA primary metagenome ERZ502016 (study PRJEB25962, sample SAMEA2043043) | human gut metagenome | biome: human gut; feature: human-associated habitat; material: faeces...
GAAAGAATTTGTGACATTCTTAGATAAAAGATGTAATGATATATGTTTTAATTTATTGAATCATGATTATATGAATAATATATCTATATAATAAGAATAAATTTTGTTTTAGAAAGAATAAATTATTGTAAGAAAAAAATGGTGAGTTTTAATTCACCATTTTTATAAAGCTTAGAATAGAATATTATTATATGAAGAAAGGTTGGGTTTACAATAAAAAAAACAGTCTAGAAGACTGTAATTAACATAAATGGCGCCTGATGTAGGACTCGAACCTACGACCTAACGGTTAACAGCCGTGCGCTCTACCGACTGAGCTAATCAGGCATCAATTACTAGTTAATTGTATCCCAGATATGTTAATAAGTCAATACAAAATAACTAGTTTTTGTAATTTTTTTTTTAAAGCAGCTTTAAATTCACGAAATGATAACTTTTGGAACAGAAATATAACCTTTGAAGTCATTTTTAGTTTTATTTAAGACAAGAAAGTTAGCTTTTTCAATAGAAGTTGTAAGACAATCATTGGTTCTATTAATATTAATATTAGCAAATGTAGTAAAAAGAGAAGTTCTAATAATGTCTGCACGCATATTACTAGAATAGTCTTTAGAAGAACTAATGATTTTTAAACTATCAGGATTTATTGTATTAAAACTTAAAACAGCTATAATTTTATCAGAAATATTATCACTTCTATATAAAGTATCATCAGTAATTCTTACTTCATAATTAACATCATCTGTTGTTTTACTTTCAACTTTAATTGTCATCGCACCATAATTAATTTTATTAGTTTTATGTTTACTAGATTTCAAAATTGTCCCCTCCTTTTTGGAATTATTATTTTATCAAAATTAATTTTGATTGTCTAGTCTTTAGTTTTCTTGTATAATATTTTTGGTGAATTAAATATGGAAGAAAAAAATATAAGTTTTTTAGAAAGATATGCAGAAAATTTAGTGGCAAGAGATTATATAACTGATCCTGCTATTGGTCGTGAAGAAGAGATTAAACAAATGATATTAATTCTTTTAACTCCAGAAAAATCACCATTACTAGTTGGTAAACCTGGTATTGGTAAAACAGCGATAGTTGAAGGACTTGCTTATCGTATTAAAAATAATATGGTTCCTAATGCTTTGTTTGGTTATGATTTATATAAGCTTAATGCTTCATCTATTATTGGTGATTATGATATTGCTGGTCAAAAAGAGACAAGAGTTGATGTCTTAATTAAAGAACTTGCAAAACGTGAAAAGACTATTGTATTTATTGATGAGACTCATTTACTTATTAAGGGTAATGATACAACAACTGGTATGGATTTAGCTAATATTTTTAAAGCTGGACTTGACCGTGGGGAAATTAAGATGATTGGTGCTACTACTACTGAGGAATATGAACAATACATTATAAGAGATAGGGCTTTTTTAAGAAGATTTCAAAAAGTAGAAGTAAAGGAAGCCGATAGAGATACAACTATTAAAATTTTAATGGGAACTTTACCTAAAATAGAAAAACAAATGCATTTAGTTATGCCTTATACAGATTTTATTAAAGAAAAAATATTTGCTTTTATTGTTGATATGACAGATGAGTATAAAAGAATATATGAAATTTCCTCAAGATATCCAGATATTTGTTTAACTATTATTTCTAATGCTTTTAGTTATGCTTTATTTGATAATGTAAAAGAAGTAAGATTAAAACACATATATGAAGCTATTTGTAATACAAAGAGTGTTTATGAAGATTCGCTAAGAAAAGATATAGAAAAGTTTAAAGTAGAGTTTAAAGATATTGCTTTAGAAGAAGGTTTAGATTTTAATAATATTTAAGATAATAATAAAAAACTGATTACAAAATATCGTAATCAGTTTTTTTGGAATTATTTATATTTTCTAAAGTAGGTAAGGGCTTAGAATTATTTAAAGTTTTTTCTGTAGGGGAAGGGGTTACATCGGTTAGCAATTTTTTCTCTGGCTTAGACGGAAGTGTATTTAATTCTTCTGTTTTTTGAACCCCAGGATTAGAACCTAAAGTTTCTTCAGATTGGTTTAAAGTTTCAGCAACTTTAGTATCCTTATTATTTAGTGGCAAGGTATCGGTTGGAGTTGTTCCTAAAACTTCGGTTAAATTACCAGTTATATTATTTAATACGTTAGCATCTTCTTCTTCTTTTTTCTTAGTTTTACCTAGTAAGGCATCTTTAAGTTCTTGCTCATCTTCACCAAAGTCAGATTCAACATCAATAATTTGAACAATTTCATCGAAAGTGGTGTCGCCACTAACAACTTTTTCTAAACCATCTTGAAGTAGGGTAACAGTATGACCTTTTTCATAAACCATTTTACGTAAATGTTCTTTAGATGCATTATTAACGATGGCATCACGAACATCTTGGTTTAACATTAAGACTTCATGAACAGCAATACGACCAATAAAACCATTGATGCAATGTTTGCAGCCAACAGCTTCATATACTTCCTTAACATCTAGTCCTAAAGCTAATTTAAAGACTGTTTTTTCATAGTCAGTAACAGGACGTGCTTTACGACATTTAGGACATAATTTTTTAGCAAGTCTTTGGGCAATAACACCAGTAAGGGCAGAACCTAAAAGGTAACGTTCAACATCCATATCAAGTAGACGTTCGATAGTATTTAAGGCATTGTTGGTGTGTAGTGTTGATAAAACTAAGTGACCGGTGATAGAGGCACGAACGGCAATACGGGCAGTTTCATCATCACGAATTTCTCCGATCATTATAACATCGGGGTCCTGACGTAAGATACTACGTAAGGCAGCTGCAAAGGTAAGCCCAATTTCACTCATAACTTGAACCTGATTTAGACCAGGCATTTTCATTTCGACTGGATCTTCAACGGTAATAATATTAGTATCAACACGATTTAGTTTTTGAAGCATGGAATAAACGGTTGTTGATTTACCAGAACCAGTAGCACCAGTAACTAAAATAATACCGTTTGGGACACCTATCATACGCATAACTTTATCATAATTGATTTTTGATAAACCAATGGTATCAAGACCAGCCATACTTCTTGAGTAGTCTAAAATACGGATAACTATTTTTTCACCATCAACTATTGGCAGAGCAGAAACACGCATATCAAGAGGAGCATCATTATGAGTCATTTTGATAGCGCCATCTTGAGGAAGACGGGTTTCAGTAATGTTCATACCAGAAATGATTTTAATACGAGTCGTTAAGTTCTTTTTAACACTAGCTGGAACTTTAGCATATAAAATCAAGTCACCATCGACACGAATACGAACATTTAAAATATCAGGAGTCGGATCAAAGTGAATATCGGATGCTCTTTTTTCAACGGCATCATTAATCATTTGATTAACTAAATCAACAATAGGAATTTTATCATACTCAAATTCTGTAAAAACAGTATTTACTTTAGTAGTTGCTTCTTCTTGTGTAAAATTTAATTTACCGTCGTCACCAACGTCAACAACGGTATTTGTCTTATTATTTGTATCCATAGTACCAATCCTTTATTCTAACTATTAAAATTATACTATAAAATTAGTTTTCTTACAATTTATTTTAATATTTTTCTATTTGTCTTGTTACTATTTTCCATAATCACTTAACATGAAAAATTAACTTTTAGAAAAATAAATATTTGTAAAATAAGCATCAAATCAAAAAGAGATTGTAAATTTTAGAAAAAACTATGTGTCAAGAAGCTGATAAACTAACTCGCCTTATAGACGAATTATCTTGCGATAGAGAAAATATTGCTCTATATACTAAATATAACAATGAAGAAATGGTATTTAATATTAGATAGCTAATGCTACCGAAGCTCTGAATAATTTGGAAAAGAACTAGACTTAAAGGAAACACAAATTGATATTGCTAAAAATTTTATCATGATAATTTAACTATTGAAGAGATTTCTAAAGGTACTGGTCTTACTTAAGAAAGGATAGAAGCTTTAAGAAAAGAAAAATAACATTTTAAAAACATAATTTTAAGAAAGAAGTGTAGTAATTATTAAAAAAAGATAGTTATACACTTCTTTTTTCTGAAAGTTATTGACAATTATAAAAGAAATGATAGAATAAAAAGCCCTAGAAAAAAGTTTACTACTAGTAGTTTTTGATTAGTGGCTATTGGGAGGTAGTAATAATTATTTAAAATTTAAAAAAATTAATAATAAGAAGGAAAGATAAGAATGGAATATAAAATACCTAAAAGTACAATAAGAAGTTTTATAAATGTTTTAAAAGATATGAAAATAAATTTAGAGGCTATTAAAAAAGAAACTTTAAAAGATAAAAAAGAAGTAGAAGTTGATTTTTTAATTAGTGAAAATAAGGATAAGAAAAGAGAACAGGATGATAAGGTTAAGTTCCAATTATACAGTCTAGTTTTAGATATTATTAATAGATTAGAAATAACTATTGATAAATTAATTGTTTCTTATACACGAGGTAAGTTAGAAGAATATATTCCTTTATTTGATGTTATTGTAGCAGGGTTAGATACGCAAAATGACTTTGTTATAATGATACTTTTAGATGTTATAAAACATAATGCTAAGTTTAATAAAGATAAGCATAATGAGTCTTTAGAAAAGGTGATGGCATCTTTAGTATGTAATTATCAAATCAAAGGTGATGATCCTTTTACTAAAAATAAAAATAAAGAATGCTTTTTAGAAGCTTATCGTAAATATTTAGAAAAAGGTTATCAAGTAATTGCCTATTTAAATGGTTTTATTGATAAAACTAAAAAACAAGAAAAACAAGTAAAATTTATGCAAGATAGCTTAGAGAGTTTACCTCATAGTTATGAAATATATATTAAAAAGGTTTCTGAAAAGAAAGAGTATGTTCCTAATAATAGCCCAATTTTTACGGAAAGTAACGAGGTTAAATATTATCTTGATGGTGGTAAGGTGTTACATATGTGTGATCCAAAAGAGTTTAATGACATTTTAATCAAAAATGGTTACAGTACTAATGCTAGATATAGTATGGTAGGTAAAATGATTAAAGAAATAAGTTGTTTTGAAGATAAAAAACTTAAGAATAAATTAGTTGGCGATACTTTTAGAAAACTAGGTCAGGAATATCAGGAAAAATGGGAATATGTGTGTAAAAAAGCCATTTATTGTCCAAGGGATATATTAAAAGATATTTATGATTATTTTTATATGATACCTGGAGTTGATTTAGGATATGGTTATACTAATGATGATATATATAATATGATGATTATAGAACTTCTTGATGTTTATGATCGTCTTAAAGAAACAAGTTTAAAAAGGGATAAATAGGAGGAAAAAATGAAATACGTTATACCAAATTATGCTATAAAAGATTTTAGAAGAAATTTAGATTTAACTATTAAATGTTTTGATTTAATGCAATTAAGGTTAAATAATACTATTAGTATCTTAGAATTTACTTATACAGGTAGTTTAAAGGATGATGCTTTGATTGAAATACAATCACACTACTTAGATTTAGTTAAATTAACTATTAAGACTTTACAAATATTAAAAAAGGATGTTGGTAAAATTAATACTAAAAAGATGGATTATCCAACATTTTTCTCTTTTGCAGCCTTGATTTGTCCAACTAATCAAGATAGTAATATGATTATTTTAAAGATTATTAGTGATACTGTTTTGGCAAGAGAAGAACAAAGAAAGATGCTTAAAGGTAAAAGTGAAATTTATGATGTTGCTAGTGAGTTGGAAAATGAAATTGCTAAGTCTTTAGATGGTTTAGTTATTAAGCCAGAAAGATTAGAAAAGTTAAAAGAAGCTTATGCAGAATATATAAAACAAAGTATGGATGCTGTAAGTTTATTTGCTGATGTAGTATGGGAAGATACTCATGAACACGATGAATTTATAAATAATTTAGGAGTTATGGTAGATGCTAGTAAAGATGCTATGCAAGATTATGTAGATAAGTTTTATAGTGAATATCAACATGATTTAGAAGTAATGGAAGAAGAACAAGAAGTTAAAAAAGAAGCTACACCTTCTAAGGCTTTAGCTTATACCGAGGTAAGTGAATTAAAACAATATATTTATGGTGGCATCGTTCTTCATTTATGTGCACCAAGAACTTTCGATGAATTACTTAAAAGAAATGGTTATAGCGATAATGCTAGAATGAGTTTAGGAAAACAAATGAAAAATGCCATTTTATGGGCTCCTTGTGAAGAAGTAAATGCTTTAATTGGTAATTATTTGGCTAGTATTGATGTTAGGTATCAAGAAATGTGGAATTATTTATTAGAACAAGATGAAGTTTTAAAACAAGTTTATTTAGGCGATATTAGAAAATATTTTTATGCCTTACCAGAATTAGGGGAAGGATATGGCTATACTAAAGAAGACTTTGATTACTTTATGATAGATGCTCTAAAGAGTAATTATTACTTAGCTAAAAAACATAGTAAGGCTCTTGTTTTACTTAAAAATGGTAAAATTAATGAAAAATATGGTAAAACCGCTAAAAAATTTAAAAAAATTAGCTGATAATTTAAAATTTGTGCTAATATAATTTATACGAGAGGTGATTTAGATGGAATTAACAGATAGAGAAAAACAATTATTAATATTATATAAAGCCTTTTTTGCTAAAGACTTTGATGTTTTAGATTTGGATAGTATACAAGATTTTCAAAATATGTATTGTATTTTACAAACATTACCTAGTAGTGTTGGAACAAGGGTAAGTAAAATAACTGATTTTAAGCTTAGTGTTGATGGAGTATTTTCCAATACTTTGGATACAGAGCTTACTAAATTAAGTCAAGCTTGTGATGAAGTAAAAGAATTTAATGAAAATATTTCTAATGCTTACTTTATGCCTATAACAGTAGCTTGTACTAATCCAGATATTGATTTATCAAGTGATCAAGGTATTTTGACTTCTAAAGATTATGCTTTATTTGCTAAGGCTTGTTTGTTTAGCCAAGGGACTCGTAAGACTAAAAAAGAGTTAGAAGACTTTTTGGAAGAGGAAATGAAACCTAAGACAGAGGAAGAAGAACTTATAGATACAATTAAAGGTAAAAGAAATATTCATTTGGCACATTATATTGTCCAATTATTAAGAGGATATGGGGTGATTGATGATTATCCATATATTCTAGAAGAGCAAGGAAAATTTAGAGAAGACCTACCAACTTTAAATAAGAAAGAAAAAGAATTATTAAGAAATTATTATTTATTCTATGGTCAATATTTTGATGCGGATTTAATGTATAATAGAGATAATGCGGTAAATGCTAGTTGCATATTACAAAGTTTTCCAAAAGAAGTTGGGGTTGAGTCAGAAAATAATTATGAATTTTTAAAAAGTAGAATAATTGACCGCATAGAATCGCCAAAGTTAAAAGAAGTTATGGACGGGTTAAAATTAAAAAAAGAAGATATAGTTGCCTACTATAATAATGCGACAGTAAATCAAGTACCAATTAGTAAGATTTTATTAGAATCAGGTTTTATAACTGTTGATTCTTTAGGAAGAGTGGCTAATGCTTGTTTATTTGTAAATGCTCATTCAGATATTTCAGGTGAAGAAGTTTTGGATTATTTAAATAAGTTAGATCATGATGATGGCTTTTTAAATAATTCTGATGATAATTTAAATAAGAAAATTGTTAATATCTTAGAAAGATATGGCTTAATTAAAAGGCATATGGGTAAAAAAAGTAAATGTGAGACTTGCCCATATCATGAGGAAGTAAAAAAAGAACAAGTTGGGGTTGTTAAAAAGTTAGCCAGAATTTTTGGTGGACAAAAGTAAAAAAATTATTTATAATACGAAATAGATATGTTGAAGAAGAGGAGTATTACTTATTTAATATTTTAGAGAGCTTGTGTTGGGTGCAAACAAGTTATTGGATAGTAAGAAGGTTGCTTTGGAGTATAAAACGTTTCTTCGCGTTAAGAAGTAGAGTGTATGATTAGTCATAAAATAAGGTGGTACCGCGATATTTCGTCCTTATATTTATGGCTTTTTTTAGTTTTAGAAAGAGGTATAGATATGTTAGAAACAAAATATGACCATTTAAGTGTTGAAGATAAAAAATATGATAATTGGGTAGATAAGGGTTATTTTAAAAGTGGCAATACTGATAGACTTCCTTATTGTATTGTAATTCCACCTCCTAATGTAACTGGTAAATTACATATAGGACATGCTTATGATACAGCTATTCAAGATGTAATTATTAGATATAAGAGATTACAAGGCTTTGATTGCTTATGGTTACCTGGTATGGATCATGCGGCGATCGCTACCGAGGCTAAAGTTGTTAAAAGATTAAAAGAACAAGGATTAGATAAAAGAAGTATTGGTCGTGATAAGTTTTTAGAAGCTTGTTGGGATTGGACTAAAGAATTTGGTGGTAACATTAGAAGTCAATGGGCTAAACTAGGTTTATCAGTTGATTATAGTAAAGAAAGATTTACTTTAGATGAGGGATTAAATAAGGCTGTTATTAAGACTTTTGTTGATTATTATAAAAAAGGTTTAATTTATCGAGGAGAGAGAATAATTAACTGGGATCCAGTGGCCATGACAGCCTTGTCAAGTGAGGAAGTTATTTATAAAGAAGATAAGGGAGCTTTCTATCACTTAAAATATTATATTGAAGGGGAAGATAGATATTTAGAAGTAGCAACGACTCGTCCCGAAACTTTATTTGGGGATACAGCGGTTGCCGTTAATCCAAATGACGAAAGATATCAGGATTTAAAGGATAAAAAAGTTATTGTTCCGGTAGTTAATCGCGTAGTTCCGGTTGTATTTGATAATCATGCGGATCCAGAGTTTGGAACAGGTGTTGTTAAGATTACACCAGCTCATGATCCAAATGACTATGAAGTTGGCCTAAGACATGACCTACCTAGAATTGTTTGTATGAATAAAGATGCTACGATGAATGAGGTTTGCGGTAAATATCAAGGGTTATCAAGAGAAGAATGTCGTGAAAAGTTAGTTAACGACTTAAAAGAAGCAGGATTACTTATAGGGGTTGAAGAAATCGTTCACAATGTTGGTCACTCTGAGCGAACAGAAGCGGTTGTTGAACCATATCTTTCTAAACAATGGTTTGTTAAAATGCGTCCTTTAGCGGATAGAGTTTTAGAAAATCAAAAGAATCCGGAAACTAAAGTTAACTTTATTCCTCCACGTTTTGAAAAAATTATGAATCACTGGATGGAAATTACTTATGATTGGTGTATTTCTCGTCAATTATGGTGGGGACATAGAATTCCAGCCTGGTATCGTGGGGATGAAGTTTATGTTGGACAGACAGCCCCAGAAGGTGAAGGCTGGGTTCAAGATGAAGATGTTCTAGATACGTGGTTCTCATCAGCCTTATGGCCTTTCTCAACCTTAGGTTATCCAGAACAAACTGAGGATTTAAAGAGATATTTCCCAACTGATTGCTTAGTAACTGGTTATGATATTATTCCGTTCTGGGTTAACAGGATGACTTTTCAATCATTAGAACTTAATGGAGTTCGCCCATTTAAAGACGTTATTATCCATGGTCTTGTAAGAGACAAAGAGGGTCGCAAGATGAGTAAGTCTTTAGGTAATGGTATCGATCCAATGGATATGATAAAATTATATGGTGCTGATAGCTTAAGATATTATTTAGTAACTGATTGTGCTTTTGGAACTGATCTTCGTTTTGATGAAGAAAAATTAAAGGCAACTTGGAATTTTATTAATAAAATGTGGAATGCTTCTCGTTTTGTTTTAATGAATATTAGTGATTTAAAAGCCCTAGACTTTAGTAATTTAAAGAAAGAAGATAAATGGATTTTAACAAAGTTTGAGACGGTTCTTGATAGTACTATTAAACATATGGACAAATATGAATTTAACTTAGTAGGTAGCGAGATTTATAACTTTATTTGGGATGATTTCTGTTCTAATTATATTGAAATGGCTAAGTTTAGTAGTAGTGATATAACAACTAAGAGCATTTTATATAAAGTTTTAGAAGGAATAATTAAGATTATGCATCCATTTATGCCATTTGTAACTGAAGAAATTTATCAAAATTTACCATTTAAAGATAGCAATTCAATTATGATATCAAGTTATCCTAAGTATGAAAGCAAGTATATTTTTGATGAAGATACTAAAGAAGTAGATAAGTTATTAGAGTTTATTACTTTATTTAGAAATAAAAAGTTAGAAAATAATATTGGTAAAGACTTTGAAGTAGAAGTTGATTCTTTAGATGATTTAGCTGTTAAAATGCTAAAATTAAATGATAAGATAGTAAGTGTTAGTAACAAAAATACTAAGATTTTAGTAAGCATCAATGATATTACTGTTTATATTTGTTATGATAATAATATCGATAAAGAAGAAGTATTAAAAGAACTTACTAAGAAAAAAGAGACTTTAGAGGCAAGTATTAAGAGAAGAAATAATCTTTTAAGTAACGAAAATTATGTTAAGAAAGCACCAAGTAATATAGTTGAAAAGGAAAGATTAGACTTACAAAAAGAAACAGATATGTTAAATAATGTTTTAAAAGAAATAGAAAATTTGGGGTAGTTTAAAGATAAAATATAGGTTATCACAAATTATCTAAATAAACTGCCACAAATTACCTAAACAAGTGTAAAATTAAGCTTTGATAAATACATAAAAATATATAATTTAATATAAATAAAACAGATAAAATGATAGCGATGATACTATAGATATGCTATACTAAAAAATAAAGAAAAGAGGAATATTATGGCAAATATTGTAAGAGATATAACAGATAGAGAAGTCGATTTTGCTCAGTGGTATACTGATGTATGCAAAAAGGCTGATTTAGTTGATTATTCAAAGAATAAAGGTAGTATGATTATAAGACCATATGGTTATGCTATTTGGGAAAATATGGTTAGTATTTTAGATAAAGAGTTTAAAAGATTAGGACATGAAAATGTGCAAATGCCAATGCTTATTCCAGAAAGTCTACTTAATATTGAAAAAGAACATGTTGAAGGTTTTGCTCCAGAAGTAGCTTGGGTAACTTATGGCGGAGAAAATAAGTTAGAAGAAAGAATGTGTATTCGTCCAACTAGCGAGACTTTATTTTGTGACCATTTTAAAAAGATTGTTAATTCTTATCGTGATTTACCAATTCTTTATAATCAGTGGTGTACAATTGTAAGATGGGAAAAAACAACGAGACCATTCTTGCGTAGTAGAGAAATTTTGTGGCAAGAAGGACATACACTTCATGCAACAGCCGAAGAAGCTAAAAACGAAACTTTACAAATGCTAAAGGTTTATGAAGATTTTCAGAAGTATTATTTAGCAATGCCAGTTATTGTTGGTAAAAAAACGGAAAAAGAAAAGTTTGCGGGTGCTGAAGATACTTATACAATCGAAGCAATGATGTGGGATGGCATTGCTTTACAGAATGGTACTAGTCATTATTTTGGACAACATTTTGCTAAAGCTTTCGATATTAAATTCTTAGATAAAGATAATACTTTAAAAACTCCTTATCAAACTTCTTGGGGGGTAACAACCAGAATGATTGGTGGACTTATTATGACTCATAGTGATAATAATGGTTTAGTATTACCACCAAGAATTGCTCCAACTAAGGTAATTATTATCCCAATCGGTGATGTTTCTGAAAAATTAAAAGAAATTACTCAAGGCTTAGAAAATGCTGGCATCACTTACAAAGTTGATAACAGTGATAAAACCCCAGGATTTAAATTTGCTGAGGCCGAGGTTAAAGGTTATCCAATTCGTTTAGAATTAGGTAAAAGAGACCTAGATAATGGCTTTACAACTATTGTTAGAAGAGATACTTTAGAAAAAATTAAAGTTGATGATTTAGAAGGTCTTGTTGGTGTTATTAAAGATACTATGGATATCATGCAAAAAGAAATGTATGAAAGAGCTTTAAAACGACGCAATAGTATGATGTATGAAGCAAGTACTTATGATGAATTTAAAAATATTGCTAAAAATAAAAATGGTTTCATCAAAATTACTTGGTGTGGCAGTATGGAATGTGAAGATAAAATTAAAGCTGATACTGGTTTAAAATCAAGATGTATTATTGGTGATAATGATACTAGCATTTGTCCAGTATGTGGTAAGAAATCCAAGTATGATATTTATTTTGCTAAACAATATTAAAAAAATGCTTTATTTACGAGCATTTTTTTCTTTGACTTTAAACTTGCCATTACTAACTAGGCTATTATTTAAAATTTTATAAAGAATGGTTCTCATTAAATAATAATCATCTAAAGTATAAGAATTATAATCTGTTAATTTGGCTTGAAATGATGAATAGATATGAATTTTATTGCGTAAAGTTTTTAAGCTATAAAGAAGTTTGATATCTTCAGAAGTTAATTTAAGAATATTTTCTTTTATGATATTTTTAAATAGGTAATTAAAAGATACGGGATGTTTAAAATTGTAAATAGGATTTAGTAAAGAATAAAATATAGCTTCAATAATAGAAATAGAATTTATTATATAATCTTTAATAAGAAGTTTAGTTATTACAGAAGTGTTATGTTCAAATAAAATATTATTACTTAAGTATTCGATGTACTGATAAGTATAAGATATATTACTAATTAAAGGGTAATTATTTTTAATTTTAAAATTATGACGGATAATATCAATGTTGGTAAGTTGCATAAGATTCCTTTCATGAATGGTATTATAATATAATTTTAAAATAATTGGAATAAAACTTATATTAATTTAGTAGAAAAAAGATTGACTAGTATTAATTAAATATGGTAAGATATTCTTGCTTCGGAAGTATTCCGTAGAAAATCCGCTTATTTAAGATAAATAATGATTTTAAGTGATATTATATAGAAAGGAATTAGACGTATGACAAATTTAGTTGATAAAATTAATGCTAAACATGTAAGAAAAGATATTCCTGAATTCCGTGTTGGTGATACAGTAAGAGTTAACGTTTGGGTTATTGAAGGTAACAAAAAACGTATCCAATCATTTGAAGGTTTAGTTACTGATATTAATGGTGGTTCTGTATCTAAGAGATTTTCTGTAAGAAAGAAAAGTTATGGTATTGGTGTAACTCGTATTTTCCCAGTAAATGCTCCAACTATTGATTCAATCGAAGTTGTTAAAAAAGGCTACGTAAGACGTGCTAAATTAGGCTTCTTAAATGGATTAAGAAAAGATTACAAAGTAAAAGAAAGAAATTAATTAGAAAAGTGCTTATAATGGCACTTTTTTTCTTTACACTCTTTATTTTTTTGCATAAAATGGAAATAGGGAGTTAAAAAAGAAAATGAAAGCAAAAACAACAATTAATGAAGCAACTAGAAGTTATCAATTAGAAGGATTATTAGTTATAATAGATCCAGGTATTTCGATAGAAAAAGAAGTTAAAGAAGAAAGAAAAAAAATATATTTAGAATATAAAAGAGATATCGAAAAATTATCTAGAGATGATACCGATTTAGATAGAAGTATTAAAAAATTTGAAAAGAAAATGTTTTATCTAGAAAAGTTTAGAGAATCTTTAAAAAGTGAAATAATAATTAAGAAGACTCTTAAAAATGAGTTAATAAAAACTCGAGCTAAAGAGGCTAAAAAGATAATATTAAAACTAGATAAAGAAATATTTATTTTAAATATAAATTGTAATTTATATAATGAGGCTATTAGGTTTAAAAGAAAGACCATTGATGCTTATAAAGAAAAGAAAACTCATACTCATCAAAGTATAAAAAGAATGCGTACCAAAGAAAGACATCGGATGGAAAATATGACTTTTATGGAAATTGATGAATAAAAAGAATAGTTTTATGATTAAAGGAAAATGATCATAAAATTTTTTTAAGTATAATAACTATTTTCTTAAAGTAGTATTATTAAAATAAATAAAGTTGGTAATTAAAAAAATAGATAGCCTTTGTAGGTGGCTAGTTCAAATAAATACATACTTAAACTTTGGAAAATTGGTTATTGCTTTTCATCTTTATTTTTTATATTCTAATAATAGAGGTGTTAATGTATGAATGATAATATGAATAGTATAGCATTAAATAATATAGTATCAAGTTATGGTTGGCAAACTAATAACATAGTTATTATTGATAATAAATTAAAAATTTCACTTAAAAATGAATATGGTAATTTAAAAACAAAGGAATATCTTATGAGCTCGGAAGAAGTTAAAAAGTTTGTAAGCTTTTTAGCAGAACTTGATAACTGTTTATCAGATTCAAATAATCATTTAACCATTTATTTTGATTATAGTTGTCCTTATGCTATGAAAATTATAAATAATGGGGAGGATATAACATATAAGTTATATAGATATAGTAGCGAGGCTATTGCAAGAAAAAAAGCAGAACTTAACGATGCTGTTAATCAATTAGAAAATAAATATTCTAAAACTATTAGAGAAATTTTTTATAATGAGCAAAAACAATCAGACGAGAAAGATTCGCATAATTTATTTGGCTTTAATCATGGTTATGAGACTGTTTATGTTGGCTCTTTGGATGATTGTATTAAAGGGGTTTTAGAATATGGAATTGATTCTTCAACTGTTTTGGCTTTAAAAAAGTTTTACGATGATTTATTAATGGGGGTTTTTCAATATAAAGAAAGATTTTATACAATTGGAAATCAATTTTATGATAAGCCACAGTGCAAACAAATGGATATTTAAAAAAAGATAGTAGAAGTTGGCACTGATTTACTAGAAAAATATAAGAGTATGGTTGGAAGCAATCATCTTAGTTTAGAAGAGGCTAAAAGGATTAGAAATGAGTTAATTGCAAGTATAAATTATAAAGAAATTATGAATTCTGATTATCAAAATTTTTTGGACTTTAATTATAATAGTCCGTATTACGAGGAAAGAAACGAAAGCACTGTTTTTGAAGATTTGATTTCTCAGCAAGAAAAAAAATTGACAATTGAAGAAAAAGATGCATTGATACTATATAAAGCGTGTTATTATAAAGAAATTAATGAAATTGTTAGATATTTACGAAGTAAAAATTTAGATGGTGTAAGTGTGATTTCTAAAGATGATGCTTTATACCTTAAAAGGATAATAGATAGTGGCTATCAAAGGTATTTAAAAGGTGTAGAAGCTGATAAAAAGGATTTAGGAGATGGAGAAGTTTATAATTATAAATTTAGGTTGTATCAGCCTCGAGCTCTTAGTGATTTTTTTGGAAAATATCCTAATTATACATTTCCTGATGAAACAACTTATAAAAAAGTTATTTATAATACCATTATTCAAGTAGCATCTGCTTTAAAAAAATGCCAATTGTCTGATGATATAGTGGTTTATCGTGGCGTTGCTAATAAAAATAGTGTATTAGTTTTAGATAAGGTTTTTATATCTACATCTTTATCATTTAATACAGCAAGAGAATTTAGTACTATGAATGATAGGGGGCATAATGATACTAAGCAATCAAGAGTTTATAAAATAATTATTCCAAAGGGTTCAAGTGTAATATGCTACAATAATAACTTGTTTAAAAAAGATGGCAGCAAGGGCTTTAATGAACCACAGCAAGAAATACTTTTTGATATTAATAATTTTGATTTAATATTTTTAGATAGTACTTATATGGGAAATGAAGCCTATTTTGATATTTATCAGTTAAAACCCAAAGCCTTAAAACAAGTGCATGATGAAAATTATGGTAAGAGTCGTTAAAAAATGGGACTTAATAATTAAAATAAAGTAAAATATCTGGTAAGAATAGCATATTTTACTTGCATTCACAATAAAATGTGTTATAATCTTAATTGTTATTAAAAAGGAAAGCAATTTGTATCCACAAATTCACCTGACTTTAAATTAGTAAAGTGGGTTCAATGCCAGGAAAGAAGAAAACTTTTAGGTAAGATAGGTGGATACTAGGTATCTGCCTTTTTAAATATAATAATAGTGGAGGTGTGTTTATATAGCAAAAGATAAGAATGAAATGCCTATTAATGATAAGATTAGGGTTTCGGAAATGATGGTTATTGGTCCAAATGGTGAACAAATGGGAGTTAAAAAACGTGGAGATGCGTTAACACTTGCATCATATGCAGGACTTGATTTGGTTTTATTAAATGCAAGCGGTAATCCTGCTGTAGCTAAAATTATGGACTACAACAAGTATCGTTATGAAAAACAAAAGAAGTTAAAAGAACAACAAAAAAGACAAAGAGAGAACAATAAAGAGTTAAAGGAGTATCAATTATCAGTTACTATTGATATTGGCGACTTTAATACTCGTAAAAAAAATGCTTATGATTATCTAGTTAAAGGTCATAAAATTAAGGCGTCAATTAGATTTAAGGGACGTCAAATGGCTCATACTGAGTTAGGAGCCGAGGTACTTGAAAGGTTCGCAAAAGAACTTGAAGATGTAGCCGTTATCGAAGAAAAGCCAAAATTAGAAGGCAGAAATATGTTTATGCTATTGGCACCAAAAGTAAATAAGTAAGGAAGGAAATGTTATTATGGCAAAATGCAAACAAAAAACTCATAAAGCAAGTAGCAAAGTTTTAAATGCTAAGAAAAACGGTACTGTTACATATAAGAAGAGTAATGGTAACCATAAAACAGCAAAAGATTCAGCAAAAATGGTAAGACAAAGAAGAAATAAGGGAGTATTAAATGATACTTTCGCAAAGAAATTAAAGGATAGAATCTAGTAAGGTGGTGTAGAAGATGACAAGAGTTAAAGGTGGAAGTGTTTCCAAAACAAGAAGAAGAAAAGTATTAAAAGAAGCTAAGGGTTACTTTGGTTCAAAACACAGATTATATAAAACTGCTCAAGAACAAGTATTCCACAGTGGTAATTATGCTTTCCGTGATAGAAAACAAAATAAGAGAAACTTTAGAAAATTATGGATTACAAGAATTAATGCAGCTTGCCGTATGAATGATATTTCTTATTCAAAATTTATTAGTGGTCTTGCTAAAGCAAATATCGAAGTAAACCGTAAGATGCTTTCTGAACTTGCTATTAGTGATGAAGCTGCATTTACTAACTTAGTAAATATTGCTAAAGAAGCACTAGCAGGTAAAGAATATAAACCAGCTGCTGTTAAGGCTGAAAAAAAGGTAGAAGTTAAGACTGAAGAAGCTCCTAAAAAAGCTACTGCAAAGAAAACAACTACTAAAAAAGCAACTGAGGCTAAAGAAGTAGAAGAAAAACCAGCTAAAAAAACTGCTGCTAAGAAAACTACTACTGCTAAAAAAACAACAACTGCTAAAAAAACAACTAAAAAAGAAGCTTAATTTTAAAAAGTATCATTTATTGGTACTTTTTTATTTTGCTTGTAAACTTTTTGTGTTATAATTTTTAGTATGATATGGAGAGTGCAATATGAGTAATGAGAATAATAATGGGGTAATTGATTTTGATGGTTCTTCTTTTATTCAAAATAATGAAACAACAAGTAACCAAATGCCAGCTAGTAGTGAAGTAGCAAATACTAATACTAATGTAAGTAATGGCACTACGGCAAGTGATATAAATGCCGATGATATTTTTGGAACATGGAATGATGCGTCTAGTACGCAAGAAGAAGTAAAACCAGTTAGTAATGACTATAATAATTCTAATATAAATGAACAAGCTAAAGATAATACTGTTCCTTTAAGTGTTGAAGATGTTTTCGGCAATACTGATAATAACCAAACTAGTGTTAGCAGTGATGGAAACAAGGCAGCTTTAGGTATTGATGCTAATTTAAATAATAGTGAAACAACGGCTAGTAATGTTAGTAATAAAGAGTTAGAAAGTAGTAATGAACTTACTGCTCTTGCTCTTGATGCTTTTACTAATATGACAAGTAGTGACCATTTACAAGAAAATAATCAATCTGTTGGTTCAGAAGTACAACCAGAGATTAAAGAGACAGTGGGTAATGATGCTAGTAATGTTGTTAATCCTTTTGAGGTTAATCTAGGTAGTAATGAACCAACTAATAATGGTAATAGCGATTCTAGTATCGTAAATCAAAGCATTTCTCCTGCTAATAATGGAGATACTTTCCAAAGTAGTAATAGTGGCATAGCTGATTTTAATGCTTTTATGGTTCAAGAAAATAATGTTAATCAAAATTTAGATAACAATGTTTATTCCGGTGATGGTACTAGTCAAGCTAATTCTTTAAATACTGTTACTAATCAAGGAAAAAATAGTATTCAAGACGTAAATATTGTTCCTTCATTTGAACAAAATAATGATTTTAATCAACCAAGTTTGGATAATCAATTTGTTGTTAAGGAAGCAGTTAGTACAGAAAATTCAGAAAATACAAATAATCAAAATATTCAAACTACAGAAAATACAGCTAATTTAACTGATAATGGTAATTTAAGTGTTACAAATGAGACTTTTGGTAGTGATACTGCACCAGTTTTAGAATCCAAAACATCTATGGAGCTTAATAATCAACCAACATTTAATGCTAATATTAATCAAGAGTCAATCCCTCAAGCTGTTAATACACCAGTAGAGCCAGTAGCAGATATAAATACTGTTAGTAATATAGAAAATACAAATCCAGTAAATAATGGGATAGTAAATGATAATTCTGTATCTGCAAATAATTTTAGTAGTAATGGAAGTATTGCTCCTGCAATGAATACGGATATTCCAAATAATAGTAGCAATCAAGCTATTAATTTAGAAAATAATGTTGCTGTTAATTCTAATGGAAATGTTAATCCAGAAATTACTGGTAATAATAATCCAGTAGAAATTAATTCTAATGTAAGTAGTGATAATACAAATAATGCTAATTATCAAAATGTTTTAAAGGAAGTAAATAGTAATTTATTAGATAATCAAAATACTAATAATGGTGGTACTCCTTTAAATCCAGAGCAAACTTTAAATACAGGTAATGATGTAACTTTAGATAATTCTATAAATGTTGGTAGTATTCCAAATAGTAATGTAAATACACCAGGTGTTGTTGATAATAATACAACTACCAGTGATAGTGGCAAAAAGAATGGTAAAGTTAGCATACCAGTTGTTATGCTAATTATAATTGTTGTTGTTTCTGCTGTGGTTATTGTTCTAAGAAGAAATGAATTAATGGGATTCTTTCAAACTTTAATTAACAAATAAAAATATTTAATTATAAGTTATTCTGATAAGTATAATAGACTTAAACTTAGATTATTAAGGGTTCTTAATAGTCTTTTTAAGTTGGAATCTTGCAAATGAAAATAAACTTTAGTATAATTAATTTATGAAAAAGGGTAGAGGTATTTATGCGAAAAATAATGTCCAGTCTAGATATCGGTTATGCTAGTATAAAACTTATAGTGGCAGAAATAAATAAAAAAAAATTATATGTCTTAACGAGTAGTATAGTAAATAATGATGCTGTAAAAAAAGATATGACTATTGATTATGATATCTTAGAAGGTATTATTAAAAAATTACTTAGTGATGCTAAGGAAAAATTGGGAATAGAAATTAAAAAAACATTACTTACTATTCCAACAGATAGTGCATCTTTTACAATTAATAGGGCAAGAATAGATATAAAAAATGAAGATAATTTAATTACCGTAGATGATATGATAAAAGTAGTTAATTTGTCAGGAAAAAATGTAGTTCAAGATAATATGGAGTTAGTTAATATTACACCTTTATATTATACATTAGATGATTCTAGTAAAACAGATATACCAGTTAATACTTTTAGTAGATCACTAGAAGTTAAAAGTATTATTACTAGTTCAAGTAAAGATGATGTTTATAAATACTTAAGAGTACTTGATAATTTAGGAGTAAGTGTTGTTGATATAAGTTATGATGTTGTAGGTAATTATTTTGCTTTTAAAAGTGATGATATGGATACTACTTGTGGCATTATTATTGATATAGGTTATTTAAGTACTAGTATTTCTGTTTATAATAAGGGAGTACTTGTTAATACCTTAAAGATAAAAGTTGGTAGTTTAAATGTTTTAAAAGATATTAGCTATGTTTATAAGATATCTTTGGATAGTGCTAAGGAAGTATATAAAAAGTTAGGACTTGGTAGTAGTAAAAATGCTAATAACTTAGAGAAAATAGAACTTAAAGATAATAATGGGGATAAATTAATAATAAATCAGGTTAATTTAAGTGAAATTATAGAATCAAGGGTGCAGGAGATACTTTCTATGGCTAAAAAGCAAATTAACACCTTAACAAAAAGGCAAATAAGTTATATAATATGTACAGGTGGAATAGCAAATATAGGTGATTTTGACTTAAATGTTTTAGAAATATTTGGGAAGAATGCACGCATTGGCTATATTAATACAATTGGAATTAGAGATACAAGGTATGCTAGTACTTTTGGATTAATTAAATGGTATGATTATAATGCTAAGTTAAAAAATTACGATTATTCCATATTAAATTTAGAAGAACAAGAAGAATTTAGTAAAGAAGAAAGTGAAGCAAAAACTAGTAGTAATAGTATTATTGGTAAAGTCTTTGACTATTTCTTTGAATAACTGGAACGGAGAGTGTTTATGTACGAGATGAAAATGGATCAAATTGCAAAGATTAAAGTTATAGGTGTTGGTGGTGGCGGTTGTAATGCCGTTAATAGAATGATTGAATCGGGTGTTCAAGGAGTAGAATTTATCGTTGCAAATACCGATTTACAAGTTTTAAATGTTAGTAAAGCTGAGACTAAGTTACAAATAGGTAAAAGTATTACTAATGGTTTAGGAGCTGGTGCTAATCCTGATGTAGGTAGGGAAGCTGCCTTAGAAAGTAAAAAAGAAATTGAAGAAGCCTTAAATGGGGCGGATATGGTCTTTGTTACTTGCGGTATGGGAGGAGGCACTGGTACTGGTGCGGCTCCAATCGTTGCGGAGATTGCTCAAGATTTAGGAGCTCTAACAGTTGGTATTGTTACTAAACCATTCCGTTTTGAAGGTAAAAAGAGAATGGATCATGCGGAAATTGGTATTGAAGAATTAAGACATCATGTGGATACTATTATTGTTATTCCAAACGATAGATTAAGAGATATCATTGATAGAACAACTCCTATGATGGAAGCATTTAAAGAAGTTGATAATGTTTTAAGACGTGGAGTTCAATCAATATCGGATTTAATTGCAGTATCTGGTTTGGTAAACTTAGACTTTGCTGATGTTAAGACAATTATGTCAAAACGAGGTAATGCCATTATTGGTATTGGTATTGGTGTTGGTGAAAATAGAGCCGTAGAAGCTGCTAAACAAGCTGTATCAAGTCCATTATTAGAAACGACTATCGATGGAGCAACCGATGCGATTATCAATATTACAGGTGGTAATTCACTAACTTTATTTGAGGCTGAAGATGCTGCTGAAGTTGTTAGAAATGCTGCTAATACGGATATTAATACAATCTTTGGTGCTGTTATTAATGAAAATTTAAATGATGAAGTAATTGTAACTGTTATTGCAACTGGTTTTGATGATAATTTGGATAGTGATTCTTTAGAAGATGATACTGATTATACAAGAATGGATTCATATAATAATAAAGATGAAGATGAGGATGATGGCGATGTTGATATTCCTCCATTCTTAAGAAGTAGAGATAGATACTAAGTTAGAAGTATAAAAAGGGTGGGATTGTATGTCTATAATACATGCTTTAATACTTCTTTTTTTATGGGTAATAACTTCATATTTAGCAATTAAAAATATAGAAGAATATTATCATATGCAAAAGAAGGTAAAAAATCAAAATGAGAGAATAGGGGTTATTTTTGGCGTTTTAGTTTGTTTATTATTTAGAAGTGTTATTTCAACTTATCTTATTTATGTTTTGATGTTTAATGCTTTATATTATGTTATTCATAAAGTATTTAAAAATAAATATTTAGATAAAAGTTTCTATTTATGTTTTTTAATTCCTATTATTATCGTAATATTGGGAGTAATAAATGTCGAAAATTTACATTTTACGACTTATAATTTAGAAAATAGTGATATAACTAAAGATATAAGAATGGCTTATGTAAGTGATGTGCATTTATCAACTCTATCGAAAGGTAAGTTAGAAAGATTAGTTGATGAGGTAAGTAATAAAGACTATGATATCTTTGTCATAGATGGTGATTTAATAGATGAGTTTAGTAAAGATAGTAAAACCCAAGAAGTAATAGCTAAATTGGGCACGATTAAAACTAAATATGGTCTTTATTATGTTGAAGGTAATCATGATTTATTAAATAATAAAAGAAGAAGTTATTTAACTGATAGTGGTTTTCAAGTTTTAGAAGATGAAAGTATTTTAATTGATAATAATTTTTATTTACTAGGAAGAAGAGATTTAAAAGATAAAGAAAGAGGCAATTTAAATAGTCTAACTTATACTTTAGATAAGCCAATAATTTTATTAGATCATCAACCTAATGTCATAAAAAATATGGATCCTAGAGTAATAGTTCAGTTATCTGGTCATACCCATGCAGGTCAAATATGGCCGTTAGGTTATTTCTTAAAATATGGTTATTATGAGGATAAAAGGTTAATTGTATCATCTGGAGTTGGAGCATGGCATAATCCAGTAAGAACAAGTAAATATAGTGAAATAGTGGAAGTTAATATTAAGAAAATTTAGTATTAGCTTTTTTTAGTATGCTTTCTTGGAGATTGGATATACTATTATATGATAAAATTTTCATAGAGTTTAATACTCTATGAAACTGAAAATACGTTATCTATTTTTAATCTATACTATAAATATAGCATAAAAATAATGCTTTTTAAACATTTTTTATGTAGTAACTAAATCTTTTTGTAGTCAAATTTCTAGTCATAAAAACACATAAAAATCTAGGCTTTTATGTGGCTTTAAAGGTATAAATCTAGTTATTTTTTTATTTCTATTCTGGTCAAATTTATAGTCAAATAATCCTTTAAAGCTAGTATTCACCTTGATTTTTCATAGAGTATTAAACTCTATGAAAAATGTAAAAGTTATGTAAATAGGTAATTGCAATACATATTAATCTAAAGTATTGTTTATTTTTAATTGAAAATAATAGATGTAGAGGTTAGAAATGAAAAAGGTGTTTAATAAAAAAAATTTGTTATTTTCGATTACTGCCGTTTGTCTAGTTGGTCTAATTGGCATAGGGGCATCTTATGCTTATTATTTAGCTAATTTTAGTGTAAGTAATCCAGAAAATGCAAATAATAATTTAACAACAACTTCGACTACAGATGTGGTCATGGATATGCAGGGAAAGTATGCTCCAAGTAATGCAGTTCCGGGATTCAAAGGTGTAAAAGAAGTAGTAGTTAGAGGTTTAGGAGAAAAGAATAGTGTATCATCGGAGGCATCTATTCAAATAACACCAGATTTTGCTGATTTTGGTAATGATGTTACATGGAAGTTGTATAAATCTGATACTCCAATTATATGTACATCGAAGGTCAAAGAAGAAATGCAGTATTATGATGAGGCAACTTGTGATATTCCAAAAAGTGCTAGTTTGTTATTAGAAGGTGGAGCTGAAAGTGACTATTTAAATATTACCGTTAATCCGTTAACGGAAACTAAGTATTATTTAGTGGTTGAGTATGCTAATAATGGTGACCAAAGCTCTCAAATGGATAAGTCTTTTAGTGTAACTATTGGATTAGGTAGCAAAGTTAAAAATCCAATAAAAGATATAATTGCTCAGTTAGATACGACAGATAAGTGTCCAGTTTTGAACGATGATGGTTCCGTAAATGTAACAGGAGCTGAAGCAACCGATGGTTATTTATGTAAGGCTAAAGATGTTTATGGTACCAGTTATTACTATCGTGGCAATGTTACCAATAATTATGTTAAATTTGCTGATAAATATTGGCGTATTGTAAGAATTAACGGCGATGGCACCGTTCGTGTAATATATGATGGAACGAGTGCACACGCTAATGGGGAGTCAAGTAGTGATCGTCAAATTGGCGAAAGTGCATTTAATGGTAGTAATAGTGATAATGCTTATGTTGGCTATATGTATGGTGCTGCTGGTGCCTCAACTTATGCAGCAGCTCATGTAAATACCAACGACTCAACAATTAAAGCTTACATAGATGATTGGTATAAAAAGAATATTTTAGGAACTGTCAATGAGCAATATTTGGTTGACAATATTTTTTGTAATGATCGTTCAATAAGTAGTGGTAAACCATATGATAGTTATAGCAATTTGGGGTATGGTACAGAAAAAACAACCTATCGTTGGAATTATGGACCATGGGAAAGTGCTGTTTATAATTCTAGTATGAAGTTAGTATGTCCACAACAAAACGATGCATTTACGGTAAGCGATACCACTAATGGCAATGGTGCTCTAACTTATCCGATAGGACTTTTGAGTACGGACGAAATAGTGTTAGCCGGTGGATGGAACAAAGAAAATAGTGGCTATTACCTATACTCAGGGCAATCTTGGTGGACTTTCTCTTCGAATCTCTTTAATGGCAGTTTTGCTCATGTACGTTACGTGCATTTGAATGGCATTGCAGACTACTATAGCGGTGTTAACAACCTCATCGGGGTTCGTCCTGTTTTAAATTTAAAGCCTGAAGTGTTGGCACAAGGCTCAGGGACAGCATCTGACCCATATCGCATTTCCTGACTAGCTGACAGTTATAAATTGTAAAATAGAAAGTCATAAATATTTTAAAGTTAAAAAGTCATAACAAGGAAAGTTATGACTTTTTAACAATATCAACAACATGACGAGATAAACCTAAATAATAGGGAGAATCACATCTTTTTAAATGAAAGTCTAAGTACTTAGTAAATTCTTCAGGAGTCATCTTGTTGATGATTGGTCTTATATACTCAGTTAGACCTTCTTGAGAGAATATTTTCTCTCTTTTTAAGTGGCATAATTTATTTATCTTATCTATTGATTCTAAAGTATCAAAACTATATAAATTAGATTCATTATCTTTTATAAGATAGTTTTTATCATACTTAGTATTATCTAAGATATTACCATCTATAAAACCATGTTTTAGAATAGCAAAATCATTAAGACAATAAACTATCATTAAATAACCATTATTATTTAAATGTTTAATAGCTTCTTTAATAGCTAATACTTTATTATTACCAAATAAGTGATATACTGGTCCAAATAATAAAATGACATCATAAGTATTATTACCTAAAAAATCTAAATTAAGGGCATTACCTAAATAAGTTTTAATATTTTTATTTTTATTTTCAATAACTTTTAAATTGTGTTTAACCAGTTCTACAGCAGTTACATCATAACCTAGGCTATCTAAATAAAGACTATATTTACCAGTACCAGCTCCAATATCTAAGATTTTAGGATTTTTAAAATTAGAAAGTACTTCTTCTATATTTTTAATAGTGGTTTGAAATTCAATAATACCATGTCTAGTTTCTAATCTTTTATCTTCATTAAATTTATTATAATAATTATTTAGCTTTTCATTCATTAGAACTATCCGATATTTTTACATGGTTTATAAATTCGACATCATCTCTTAAGCCTTCATGTAATTCTTCTTCAGCATTACCAACATAAACATTTTCAATACGAGAAACGCGTAGGCGTTCAGCCATTAGAATTGCTTCAACTTTTTTTACAGCAGTGTCTAAATCATCATTAATAACAACGTAGTTATAATTATTATAGTAGTTTATCTCTTGGTAAGCTTTTTTAAATCTAGCAATAATTTTATCAGTATCTTCAGTATTACGTTTTTTTAGTCTTCTTACTAATTCACGCATAGATGGTGGCATAATAAAGATGAAAATAGCATTAGGAAATTCTTCTTTAATTTTTAAAGCACCTTGAATTTCTATTTCTAAAATAACATCTTTTCCTTGATGAAGAAAATCTTCTATTTTAGATTTAGGGGTACCATAATAATTATCGTTATAAATGGCATATTCTAAAAAGTCATTATTTTTAATGTGATTTTCAAATTCTTCTTTACTAACAAAGAAATAATCAATGCCATCGACTTCTTCCCCACGGGGTTTACGACTAGTCATCGAAATAGAAACCCAAAAATTGTGATAATAATTTTTAAGTTCACTTATTATACTGTCTTTACCAGCTCCTGAGGGTCCACTTAAGACAATTAAGTTACCTTGTTCTTGTTCTTTTATCATTTTACTCATACATAATCCTCCTAAAATTTGTTATAGTATAACATGCAATTATCTTATTGTAAACGAAAATACTCAAGAAAAAATATTCTTAATTTAAATATTAAAATAGATAGTATTTTTATTTAAAGTCGGGTATAATAAATTTAGAAGGAGATGTTTTTTATGAAAAAAGATAAGATGATGGAAGTTACTGAAGTGAATGTTAATAAAGAATTAAAAGAGGCATGTGATGATTTATTTCATCATTTAGGTTTAGATACAGAAACAGCAATTAATATTTTTCTAGCAGCCTCATTACGTGATATGGGAATTCCTTTTCATGTTGGTTTTGATGATGATTTTGATGATGATTTCGAAGATTGTTGTGGACATTGTAATTGTGGTTGTGATGATGATTGTTGTTGCGATGGTGATTGTCGTTGCAAGGAAGACAATGAAAAATAGTTAAGAACTTAATTATGATATATTTTTCTTTAAGTATGAACTACTTAAAGATTTTTTGTTTATGTCTAACTTTTAATGATTAATTAGTTATTAGACACATATTTACTATTTTTTAAGAGTTATTAAGAGATATTTAGTTGCAAATTAAAGGATATATTATATAATAAGTTTGAAAAGGAAATTACCTTTTTAAAGATAAAATAAAGAAAGGAATTAGTTAGTTTTAAATAAAATTAACTGATTAGATAAGATTTTATGATTAATATAAAAACAGATTCAAGAAAAATAAAACCTGGTGATACTTTTGTAGCTATTAAAGGGTTAACTGTTGATGGACATGATTTTATAGAAAAAGCAATCGAATTGGGTGCTAGTAAGATTGTTTGTGAACATGGAAGTTATAGTGTTGAAACTTTAGTAGTACCTAATACGAAAGAGTGGTTACAAGAATATTTAATTACTAATTATAAAGATGAAGTAAATAAAATTAAATTAATTGGCATGACAGGTACTAATGGTAAAACTACTACTTGTTTTCTTACTTATCAAATGCTTTTAAGTTTAGGTAAAAAAGCGGCTTATATGGGTACTATTGGCTTTTATATGCCAGGGGTAAAAAGAGAACTTAATAATACGACACCAGAAATACTAGATGTTTATAGTATGATTATCGAAGCAATCGAGGCTGGATGTGAATACTTTGTTATGGAAGTATCAAGTCATTCTTTAGTTGAAAAACGTATTGAAGGTTTAGAATTTAGTGTAGAAGCTTTTTCTAATCTTACTGAAGACCACTTAGATTTTCATAAAACAATGGAAAATTACTTACATGCCAAGATGTTAATATTAGATCAATTAAAGGGGACTATTATTGTTAATAGTGATGATGCTTATGCTAAGTATTTTGAAACTAAGAATTATAAAACTTTAGGTTATAATGGTAATGATTATCAGATCCTAAGTTATGAAGAAACGGATAGAGGTACTTTAATTAAGTTTAGGGCTGATAAGGAATATAGTGTAGAAACTAATTTAAAATGTAAATACAATGTTTATAACTATTTGACGGCTTTAGGTATTTTAAATACTTTGGGCTTTAGTATTGATAGTATTATTAATATTACAAAGAATATTTATGCTCCAAGGGGTCGTTGTGAACAAATTAGAGTTAGAAATAGTTATGCTGTTATTGATTATGCTCATACACCAGATGCTGTAGAAAAAATTATTACTTCATTCTTAGAAAATAAGAAGGGAAGAATTATTACTATTATTGGCTGTGGTGGTGATAGAGATCCACTAAAAAGACCAATTATGGGTGAAATTGCTAGTCGTTTAAGTGATTATGTTATATTTACTAGCGATAATCCAAGAACAGAGGATCCTAATAAAATTTTAGAAGATATTTTAAAAGGTGTAACTAAAGATAATTATGAGGTTGAAATAGATAGGACTACCGCTATTAGAAAAGGTCTTGATATGTTAAGGGATAATGATGTATTACTTATTTTAGGTAAAGGTCATGAAGATTACCAAATTATTGGACATACTAAACATCATTTAGATGATTTAGAAGAAGTTAAGAAGTACTTAGGACTTATTTAAGTACTTTTTTCTTTTAAGAACTCAAATTAAATTTACAAATTGCCGAAAAATAATTTGAATAAAACATAAATTGTTAAAAAGTAATTGACATTTACAGGTAAACTAATGAAAATAGATAATTATGTTTTAGACATGAAAAATTAATAAAATAATCTAAAAAAGGGAGGAGATGAAAGGATGCTAAAAGATTTTTATGAACGAAAAAAATTATAAAAGCTATTAAAAAATAATACAATAATGGGTGATTTTTCTGATTTTACAAAGTATTCACCAACTTATTTAGCAACTAATGAAAATCATAGAAATGTTTTAAAAGTTGTTGATGTTAAAGATAAAGATATCTTATGTGTAACATCTAGTGGCGACTTTGTTTTTAATTCTTTAGCAAGTGGAGCTCGAAGTGTTGTAACTTTTGATCTTAATAAATTTGCTAAATATGTATTAGAACTTAAAGTGGCGACTGTTAAAACTTATAATGATGAAAATTTATATGCTGGATTTTGGTTAAATAATTCACCTTATTTTCTTAGTTTTAATAAGTTTTTGGAAATAAGAGGTAATTTATCTAGTGATGCTTTTTTATTCTGGAACTATGTTTATTCTTATTTAGATATTCATAAACTATCTTTAGGCAAAACTGATTTTTTTCGTAATACTATGTATAATATAATAAGTATTCAAGAAGAGTATAATGTTTATTATGAAAAAAATTATTATAAAAAATTACGAGAAAAGCTATTAAAAGGGGTTTGTATTTCTTGTTATGATATGGATATAACAGCTATTAAAAGTTTAGAAAGTAAATATCAATTTGATGTTATTTATCTTTCTAATATTTTACAGTACTATGCTACTATTGATAAGTTAGATAGTAAAGAAAAAGTACATAAATTTATTCAAGATATTGAAGAAAAACTATTAAGACCAAATGGCTTAATTAGTGTTAATTATTGTTATTTTAGAGATTTGATTGAATTTATAAATGAAGTATCACCAGATATACGTGATATAAGTAATTATTTGGTTTTAAAATATCCAAGTGAATATGAATTAATAAATTTTTCAGGTATATTAACTGAGTTAGAAGATGGTTTGTGTTTAAAAAAGAAGTTAGTTTAGTTTAAAAGAGTTGATGCTTTGTTTTGGAAATTTTCATACGAAACATTATCGATTATTATGCTTGATTTGACTTTAAGCAAATATTGCGATATAATTCAAGAACCAATGGGGGTTGGTTTTATTTTGATAAGCAATCTCTATGGATTGTTTTTTGTTTTTTAGGGGGAAAAAATAAGATGAACGAAGAAAAGATGGAATTAGAAATACTTAAATTAATTTTTGATTATTCAAAGACCGGACATTTTCCAGATCATTATTTTCTTGATAAAGTAGTTGAAATTGTTGTCAAAAAAAGAGATCTAAATGATTATGTCCAAAAAACAGTATTTATTGATAAATTAGGTGGGGCAGAATCTGATAAAACTTGTGCTAGCTATAATTATTTAAGAAAACAAATTTCGGTATATTATTGGCCTATTCAAATTATGTGTCAAGAAAACAGCTATTATGATTCATTATTTAATCCTATCGAACGAATACTTTATCATAATATAAATATTACACAGTGTATATTACATGAATTAGAGCATGCAATGCAGCATAAAACAGCTGATGATTATAAAAATACATCTATTGAAGCAAAATTGATAAGAACAGCATCTCTTCTTAATAGAACACTTAAGAATCCGAAATTTAATGAATTGTTGTTATCTGGTAAAATATCAGCAAAAGAACTTGAAATTTATTTAAAAGATTATGAAAATTTGTATAATGAATATTATGAAATAAATCCTATGGAAAGAATGGCTCAAATAAATTCTTATAGAACTATTATTAATTGTTTAGAGTCTATTAAGAAACAAATACCAATGTTATTTACATTTAACCATGCAGCATTTGAGGTAGAAAAAATAAGGGGATATGAATCTTCTTGGCAAGAAGGTCTTTGTCCGACTCATGTTTATTTAAAAAATACAAGAAAAGAAGATGTTTGGAAAAGCTTTGACTTTTATGATGAAAATAAGACTGTCTTAATAAAAAAAGTTAGTAATGAATATGATTTAAATAAAAGATTATTACTAGGGTTACCAGTTAGTCCTGATGAATGTGGAGGACATAAAATATTTTAAATAAACAAATAAATTTTAATGTTAATATAAATTAAATAATGATAGTAGTGATGCTTATCGTTATTTTTTTTTCTTTTAGTTTTAGTATAATCTAATAAATAGTAATTGTTATTATATGTATATTTTAAAATAAAATTATGTTAAAATTTGGGTAGGAGACAATATGTACGATTTAGAATTAGAAAAAAATGAAGAAATAAAGATCTTAGATGATAAGGCAAAAGTTATAGCTAATAATAAGACTTTAGGGGTTAGTATGGTTGTTACGAATAAAAATATGTATCTTTTAGATACACCAAGAGGTTTTGATGATATTATTTTAGGTAATATTATAAATCCTCCTGTTACTAAAAGGGTAATTGCTAAGTTTTCTTTAGAAGATGTTATTTTCAAAGAAAATACTGATTTAGGAAGTATTTATATGTTAAAAGATAATAATTATTTAGAAATAATAAGTGATACTATTAATGATTATTTAAAAAAATTAAATAAGTAGTATTTTTTTAACAGAGGGGGATTTATGATACTTAATGTAAGTGGAAGAACGGATATTGTTGCTTTTTATACACCATGGTTTATTAAAAGATTAAAAGAAGGATTTGTTGATGTAAGAAATCCTTTTAATGAGTCCCAAGTAAGCAGAATCTATTTTGATGATGTTGATATGTTTGTTTTTTGTACTAAAAATCCCAGACCTATAATTCCTTATTTAAAAGATATAAAAAAACCTATTCTTTTTCATGTAACTTTAACAGGGTATCATAAAGATATTGAGGTAAATGTTAAAGATAAGAAAGAAATTATTAATGATATAAAAGAGATAAGTAAGATTTTAGGCAAAAGTAATGTCTATGTTAGATATGATCCGATATTTCTTAATGATAAGTATACGGTAGATTATCATATTAAGGCGATAAAAAAGTTAGCCGAAGAGTTAGAGGGGTATATTGAAAAAATAATTATATCGTTTATAGATGATTATAAAAATGTCAGAAAGAATGAACGTGTTTTAAATTATCGGGAATTTAAAGAGATTGATTATAAAACCTTGGGAGAAAGTATTTCTAAGGAGTGTCATAAACATCATATAAGAGTGCATACTTGTTTTGAAAAAAGAAATTTAGTAGAGTATGGTTTTGATGAGGAAGTATGTTTATCTCATGAACTGGCTTATATGTTAACAGGGAAGAAGTATCCTAACTGGAAAGCTCGAAGGGAAGGGTTATGTAATTGTGTTAATATAGTAGATATTGGGGTATTTAATACTTGTTTTCATTTTTGTAAATATTGTTATGCTAATTTTAAAGAGGAAGATGTTTTAAAGAATATAGACTTCCATGATGTTAATTCTACAATGTTAATAGGTAAGTTAAAAGATACTGATAAAGTTACTGTTAGACGTAAATAATTTAATTATAGTCATTTGCACTTATTTAATGGGTAAATTTTAGAAAATAATATGAAAAATACTAGGCAAAAAAAAATAAATATGGTATTATTAAGTAGTTGCAAGTGATATATGGTCTGTTGGTGAAGTGGCTTAACACATTGCCCTCTCAAGGCAACATTCATGGATTCGAATTCCATACAGACTACCATTTTGATATTAAAGTCCTTATATAGGGCTTTTTATTTATACTTTTGGTTGACAAATGGTGGAATTTGCTTTAAAATAGCAGAACAAAAGAGGGGGAATTGTGATGAAATTGTTAAAATTACAAAATAAAGAAATTGAAGAAAGTTTAAAGCCAATAGATGCTGAGTCGTTAAGAAAATTAGCCAACGTTGCTTTAAAATGTTATCCTAATATTGAAGAGGGAGTTGTTCGTGATATTTTATATCAATCTAAATATCAGGCAACTGGATTAGAAGCAAAAGAAAAAGATTTAGAAAATTACTTAGAGTTGGTAAAAAAGACATTTAATGTTGATACCCAAAACCAAGGTACTTGGTATAATCATGTGGATACTAATATTAATAATATGAAGAATATATATTATCGTTTTTATATAGCACCACGCCCAGATAATATTCATGAATTAGTCAAGGAATTTGCCAAATCATTTGGACTTTATAATGTTCCAATAAAATTTAAATATCAATTAACATCAGGGATGGAACACTGTGATAGAATAATTATTTATGTTGATAAACCATATAGAGATTTAGTTGAACAAATAATCTTAAATATTTATAAAAGAAAACCATATTTATTTACCGGAGCTGAAAGAGCCGCCGCTTGGATTTATGATACTAAAATTCCTGGCGTGTATATGTCAACCGGATGTCCTAATTCATCCTATGGAAGTGATGTATGTGAAGCAATAATGGACGCTAAGGATACTTTTAGATATATTTATGGTATTAAATCTAGTACGCCCACCCAAACTTATCGCGGAATTTATGTGACAATGATTTATCAAAATTTAGAAATATTAATAGCCTCAACTATGTTTAGAAAAGGCCTACTTCTTTCCAAAAATGATATGATGTTAGCACCAACAGAAAAGTTTAGAATTAACTATAATAATGATACGGGGGTTTTAACTCATATCTTATGGACTAATGATGGTGTTACTTTAGTTAAATTTTTACCTAATGCTTATGGTAGACAAGCTTTAATTGATAATTTCTATTCAGTATCAAATATAAAACCCCAAATAGGAGTAAAAATTGAACATTTAACTAGGGAAGAATTTTGGGATAAAATGAATAAAGAATTTCAAGAAAAAATAAACGCCAATCAGCGTGATTTAAATAAAAAAAGAAAATAATTTAAAAAAGTTAAAAATATACTGGGTAGAAATACCTAGTTTTTAGTTGTTAAATTACAAAACTCAACTTTAAGTTTAGTTAATTCAACTTAGAAGTTATTTAAATATTTACTATTTTTTTGTAAAGTGTTATTAGGTGATATAATTATGCAAAGAAAGAAAAGAAATAAAAAAATAATTACGATTATAATTAGTATTATAGTACTAATAATCTTAGGAAGTATATTCTATTCCTATAATAATTTGAAAGGTAAAAATGGAATAGATTTAACAGCATCTTTAGTTACTAAACAAAATGAAATAGAGAATACTATAAAGACTAATGGTTATACTATTGATAATCCAAAAGTTTTATTAGATCCTTATGATGCTTCACCTCTAACAGCTTTAATTCTTTTTGAAACAGAAGAAGAGGTAAGTCCTAAAATAACTATTGAAGGTAAAGATAAACTTACTACTATTGAAACTGAGTTTGCTAAGAATACTAAACATTATTTACCTATATATGGGTTATATGCTGATTATAATAATAAAGTAGATATTAGTTATACTTTAAGTGATGGCAAGAAAATAACTAAACAAGTAGAGATTCAAACAGATAAATTACCAGATGATTTTGTTTTACCAACTAGTGTAAAAAAAGATAGCAGTAAATTAACTAATGATTTATATTTCTTCACACCGTCTAGTAAGGGATATACTTGTGCTTATGATGTTAATGGTGATGTTCGTTGGTATTTATCTAATAATGCTGTTTGGGATAATACTAGACTTAAAAATGGGCATATGATGGTTAGTACAGAAAGACTAGTTAATAGTCCATATTATATGACAGGTTTATATGAAATAGATCTTTTAGGTCATATTTATAATGAATACTCTCTAAAGGGAGGATATCATCATGATTATTTTGAACTACCTAATGGTAATTTATTAGTAGCCAGTGATGATTTTAATAATGAATCTGGTACTGTTGAGGATTATATTGTCGAACTTGATAGAACTACGGGTAATATCATTAAAACATGGGATTTAAAAGATATTTTAAATATGGAAGATGGTAAAAGTGAAAACTGGAGTAGTTATGATTGGTTTCATAATAATTCAGTTTGGTATGATGAGGCTACTAACAGTATAACTTTATCCGGAAGACATCAAGATGCTGTTATTAATATTGATTATACAACAGGAAAATTAAATTGGATAATAGGAGATCCTACTAATTGGAGTAGTGAATATCAAAAATATTTCTTTACTCCTGTTGGAGAAGACTTTGAATGGCAATGGTCTCAACATGCTGCCATGATTACCCCAGAAGGTTATGTCTTTATCTTTGATAATGGTAATAATAAAAGTAAAGATAGTTCTAAATATGTTGATGCTACTAACAGTTATTCTAGAGGAGTCATGTATAAAATAGATACTGATAAAATGACTATCGAACAAGTATATGAATATGGTAAAGAAAGAGGTAGTAGTTTTTATTCACCATATATTAGTGATGTAGACTATTTAGAAAAGAATCATTATCTAATTCATTCCGGTGGTATTGTTTATGTAGATGGTAAAAATTCTAATCAACCAGCCGGATTTTCTAGTAATACAACTTTAAAAAGTGATACAGTTGAAGTATTAAATAATAAAGTTATTTTTGAAATAGTATTACCAACTAATAATTACCGAGTAGAAAAATTAAGTCTTTATACAGAAAATGATTATGAAAATACGTTAGGTAAAAGATTAGGTAGTTTAGGAGAAACAAAGGTAAGTAAAAAAGATAATAAATTTATTAAAACAGTAGAAATAGATGATGATTATAATAAGAGAAATATTACTTTAACTAATGAAGAAGATAGATTAGTAATTAGTGGTAAGTTTAAAAAAGGGGAAAATGTTAGTTTCATTTTAAGAAAAGGTTTTACTAATAATTATTATGATCAAATAATAAGTAAGAAACCATATACAGCTTTATGTGTAGATATCTTTACAGAAGAAGAAACTAATGAAGGTATTAATATTACGAGATATATTAATAAAGAAACTTTAAGGGGTAAATATAGTATTTATATTAAGATAAATGATAAAATATATAAGACTAATAATTATATAGAAATTTAAAAGAGCTAAGTTTAGTTCTTTTTTATTAAATTTTATTTTGGTGTTATAATTCGACATAATTCTTAAATATAATAATATATACTTTTTATAGGTGATGATTTTTGAGAAAGTTTTATATATTTAATATTAATAATGAGTTTAAAACATTAACTAGAGTGTGTCCATATAATTTATTTAAGTCTTTTCAAAATATTTATATGTTAAATGAAACGGAACAAGAATATGGAATTAATATGTATGAGAAGATGGTAAGTCCAATTAATAAGATAGAGTTAAATAACTATTTATTTACTAGTTATAGAAATAATGATCATTATACAAAGTTTATGAATACCCATATATATAATAATTATTATAATGATGAAGAAACAAAGTTAAGAATAGGTAATGCCTATCTTATTATGGAAACAACCTCAGCTAAACCTGAATTTTTTAACAAGTTAAAAGTAAATAGTAATCTTTTTGCCTGTGATTTTCAAAATCAGGATTATTTTTGGATAGAAAGTATTGCTTAAAAATACTTTTTTTAGTACAATCCTTATTGAGGAGTGAATAATTATGTTACATGATATATTATTGATTCTTTTTGGGATTATCATTGGTTTTGTTATTGGTTTTATTGTAACAAGAAAAATGGTTCAAAAAGAAATGAAGAAAAATCCACCAATAAATGAAAAAATGATTGAGGTTATGTTTAGTAGTATGGGAAGGAAACCTTCTCAAAAACAAATAAAAGAAACTATGCGTCAAATGAACAGATTTATGTAAATGCATAGTTTTTTTAAGTCTAAAATATGTTAATTATCTTATAAATATCTAGAAATTAATTAGACATACTATAAGTAATTTGATAAAATAGAGAAGAAATGAAGGTGCATTATAATGTTTGTAGATGAGATAACAATAAAGTTAATTGCTGGTAAGGGTGGCGATGGTTGTACTTCTTTTCATCATGAAAAGTGTATGCCTAATTTAGGACCAGATGGTGCTAATGGTGGGCATGGTGCGAATATTATTTTTGAAGTTGATAAAGGTCTTAGAACGCTAGTTGATTTAAGATATAATAAAATTGTTAAAGGGGAAAAAGGTGAGAATGGTAAAGGCTCTAATCGAACTGGAGCGGATGCTAAGGATATCATTATAAAAGTTCCTGAAGGAACTACTGTGTATGATGCTAGTACTAATTTAGTTTTAGTTGATTTAACTCATGATAAAGAACGTTTTGTCGTTTGTCATGGTGGTCGTGGGGGACGTGGTAATAAAGCCTTTGCTACTCATGAAAATCCTGCTCCTAAAACTAGTGAATATGGAGAACCTGGGGAAGAAAAACTTATTAAGTGTGAACTTAAAGTTTTAGCTGATGTTGGTTTAGTTGGTTTCCCAAGTGTTGGTAAATCAACTCTTCTATCCGTAATTAGTTCTTCTAAACCCAAGATTGCGGCTTATCATTTTACAACCTTATCACCTAATTTAGGGGTAGTAAAATTAAGTGATGAACGTAGTTTTGTTATGGCAGATTTACCAGGCTTAATTGAAGGAGCAGCGGACGGTATTGGTTTAGGTCTTAAATTTTTAAGACATGCTGAACGCACTAAAGTTTTAGCTCACGTTGTTGATATGGGTAGTAGTGAAGGCAGAGATCCTATCGAGGATTATCGAATCATTAATACTGAAATAACTAAATATAGTAAAAAAATGACTAAAAAGCCAATGGTAGTGTTAGCTAATAAAATGGATTTACCAGATGCCCAAGCTAATTTAGAAAAATTTAAAAAAGCTTATCCAGAAGTTATGGTTATTCCTATTTCAGCTATTAGACAAGATGGAATTGATAAAGCTATGGAAGAATTAATGAATATTATTGAGGCTACCCCTAAGAGCCAAATTTATGATGCAAAAGATTATGCTTCTCATGTTGTTTATAAGTATGAAAATGTCTTACCTTTTACTATTAAAAAAGTAAATGGCATGTGGCGAGTTGAAGGCACTGAAATTAGTAAGCTATTTAAAATGACTAAATTTACTGAAGATGAATCTGTTGCTAGATTTTCCAGAAAATTAAAAGGCATGGGAGTAGAAGAAGCCCTACTAAATGCAGGTGCTACTTTAAATGATGATATTGAAATTGAAGGTTATGTCTTTAAGTTTAAAGATTAGGAAGTATGATTAATGAAAAGATTTACAAGAAATTTTATATATTTAATATTATTTGCATTTTTAATATGGTGTTTTGTTTACCTAGGTAAAAAAGACTTTAGTTCAACTATTACAGATGCTGAAAGATTTAGTAAAGAATATACTACTATTGAAAAAGATAATCCTTTTGTTTATGTTGGTTCTAATAAAGTTTTAGAAATTTTAAATAATGAGACGGGGATTATATTGGTAGGATTTTCAAGTAATGCTTGGATGCAAGAGTATGTTAGACAGTTATATCCAATTTTAAAAGAAAATAACATTACTAAAGTTTATTATTATGATGTTATAGAAGATCGAACTAAAAAAACTAAGAATTTCCGTCAAATTGAGGATTTGTTAAGTAAGTATTTAAAAATAACTGATATGGGAGCGGAATATTTATTTACACCTGCTTTAATATTTGTAAAAGATGGTAAAATAGTTAATTATGATGATGAAACATCTTTAGTATCTTATGATATGCAACCAAGTACTTATTGGAATAGTGATGCCGTTAATGATTTTCATAATAAAATAAATACTTATTTAAGTGAGGCTGATTATAACTGATGCAAGAAAAGAATTATCTTAGTGTAATAATTTTTGTTTTGATTGTGTTTGCTTTATTAATTGGGGGTAATTATTTAATAAGAAATAAAGGTAGTATTAGTACTACTAAAATTAATGATATTAGACTTGATAAAAATAATGATTATGTTTATTTTTCTGATAGTGATACGGTATCAGAAGAATTAGATTTAGTTTATAATACTATTCATCTTAATATAGACAATAAAGATGCTAAAAAGTTAGAAGAAGAGTTAAATAAAGAGATGGTCTCTGCTAAAAATAGTGTCAAAACATTAGATGAAGTATCTATTGATAAAAATGATATTGTTTATGAATTAGATGATGATAATAATGTTTATGAAGCTGATTATATTAAATATGATATTTTAGAAAGTACTAATTATCTTACTATTGGGGTAGTTAAGGGACATCTTAATATTACTAGTGATGTAGATAATAATACTTTAAAATATTATACTTTTAAGAAAAGTGATGGACATATTATGAGTATGGATGAAATAAAAAGTGCTGGTAAAATAAAAAATAGTGATATTTTAGATACGGAAAAAAGTTATCTTGAAGATAAGATTGATACAGAGATTAAATCATATGAATTATATATGGATAAATATGAAAATGTAAGAATGAATATGCTTGTAAATAGTGGGGATATCACTTATAATGATACTGTGAAGATTAATTAAAGAAAGGAAATAATCTTAAAAAAGATTAAAATGACTATATGAACTTAGATGAATTTGAAATGAAAATGATGAAGGCAATTGATAATTTAGAAGAAAGATATGTGAGTATTAGAGCTGGACGAGCTAATCCTTCTATGTTAAATGGTGTTACGGTTGATTTTTATGGAACACCTACACCAATTAGTAGTATTGCTAATATTACTGTTCCAGAGGCTCGTCAATTATTTATTAAGCCTTTTGATAGAAGTACCTTAAAAAATATTGAACATGCCATTATTGCTGCTAATTTAGGAATTAATCCAACTAATAATGGGGAAATGTTAATTATAACTATTCCAGCTTTAACAGAAGATAAAAGAAGAGAATATGTTAAACAGGCTAAGGCTTTAAGTGAAGATGCTAAAGTAGTTTTAAGAAATATTAGACAGGATGCTAATACGGAAATTAAAAAATTAGAACTTCCAGAAGACCAAGAAAAGAGTAGTCTTAATGATGTTCAAGAATTAATTAATAAATATAATAAAATTGTTGATGAAAAACAAAAGATAAAAGAAGAAGAACTAATGACTGTATAGTTCTTTTTTGCTATTAAGTAAATAAAAAGATATTAGATGGCAAGTTGTGATATACTAAAAAAGTAGGGGTGCTAAAATGAATCTGATAAAAGAAAAAATTAAAGAAATAAAATTAAAAAGTCTTCAAAGTAAGATAGAAAAGCAGGGAATTGATGACGACATTTTAAGGCAGATATTAAATTTAGATGTCGATGTTGTAGCAAAAGTAAAGCTGTTAACGACCGATTCTTATTCTAAACTTTCTTATTTAGATACGATAAATAACTTAAATGCCGAAGAACTTACTGAAATTACTAAAAGTGATTTTAGTGAAGAAGTAAAAAATGTGATTTTACTTAATAATGGTGAAATTTCAGGGGTTATAAAGGATAAGAATATTTTAACTAAGATGTTAAATAATAAAGTAAGTAATGATACTTTACTTTTATATGGACTATTGTTATTTGATAAACATGATAACGATAGTAAAACGGCTATTTTTCAAGAACTTAAAACCGACCATGGTGCGATTGGTAGTCTTATAAATAACAAAACTGATGCTTTGAGAAAACTAGTTGGCAATGATAATTTTAAAAATAATTTATTAGCAGCTTTTAAAAGTTTTGGAATAGCAGAATATATGGTGAATCAAAAGAAAATTACTGAGTTATTAGAGGAAGTACCCGAACTTATTTTGGACTTTTATACTACTTCTTTTGAAACCTATAAGAAAATTTTAAAAAATGATAAATATGTTGATATCTTAATTAGTCCTACGGCCTTAACCCATAAATGGGGAATTGCCAAAAACTTAGCTGATTCTACTAATACAGTAAAAGAAAATGGTAAGGTCGAAAATTTCTGTGATCATGTTTTTGCTTTTGAACTAATTGATAAATTTAAGCCTAATTATATAGATTTTTTTGCAAAGCTTTCCCTTAATATTTTTGCTAATCCTTTAACAACTTTAAATATAGCTGATGATACTAAAAAAATACTTGGGGATACTGTTCCTACCGATATGATGTTATTAACAAGTCGCTTTTTTAACCATTTCTTTAAAGAAATAGAACCAGCATTAAAAAGAGAAGTAATTTTAAAGTTTGCCAGTGCTTCTTATGAAGATAGAAAATTATTATTAACTTTATTAGTTAAGAAAAATTATATAAGTTTTAGAGAAGAAACTTTAAAAGTAATGGAAAAGTTAGGGTTAGAAAATGATTATTTCTTTAATAGTCTAAACCTTGTTTTTTACTATCCAGAATTGACTAAAGAAATATTAAAAAAAGAAGAATTATCACTGCAAGATATTTTAATGATAAAATATTTATTTACGATGCCAGTGGTTACTAATCGTCCGTTAACTATTGCGGATATACCCCAAAAGCTAAAAGAAAGCTTAGTAAACGCTAATTCTTTACAACAAAATAAGTTAGGAATCAGTCCGGGCGGGCATACTAGAGAAAAGCTTTTTAATGAATATGAAGCTTCCATAATGTTTTTAAAAGAAGATGGAGAACTAGAAATTCATAATGCTGAATATATCCATCACTCAGCTATTTTAGCTTCTTATATAAAAGATAATTATGGTTGTCAAATTACCGATATAAATAATGCAAGCGTTAAACTAGCTGCTGTTGGGCAAATCGTCATGGTTGTTGAAGGTGATGTTATGAATCTTTATATACCTTCTAAATTAACCAATGAGCAATTAACAACATTTAAATCTTATTTGATATCGTTAAAGCAATCAGAAAAAGTAGAATTTTACGGTTTAGTTGTTAATAAATTGGCAGAAACTGACCTTAATAAAATTAGTGGTGATTATAGTAGAGGTTATGAGTTAAATCATGGTCAGTCTATGAATTTAGATATTCTTTGTAATATTATCGAAAATACTTTTGCTAACACTTGTGAAGTAAGTATTAAAAGATAAGCAAAAAATAAATAAAAAACTAGTCAGTTATGTAACTCTTATTTAGAGTTAATATCCTTAATGACTAGTTTTTGTTTAAGCCTTTAGATAAATTTTGGCATTAAAAAACCCCGTATTTACGAGGATTTATTCATACTGGTGTTTCCAGAGTGATTCGAACACTCGACCGTACGCTTAGAAGGCGTATGCTCTATCCAGCTGAGCTATGGAAACATATCAATCAGCACAAATAAAATTATAAACTAAAAGTTATATATTTGCAAGGGTAAAATTAAGATAAACTATTAAAAATTGCTTATTTTTATTAAAAATCTGTCAAAAATTAGATAGGTTTGCCATTAACGACTAAACTTACGTTGGTAATTCCTAAAGTATCTTCAAAAGATTTACTAATTGCATATTTTACTTCTTCAATTAAAGAATCATTAAAAAAACTATCTAAAAGGTAACTACTAAACTCTAAACGAATGGTATTTTCTTTAATTTCATAATCTAAAACTTTAGCATTACTAGATAAGAAACTCATTAAATTGGATTGATGAATTGGGGATGTTTTTAACTCTTCAATAATTATTTCTACTTTGTCTTTATTATCGTTAGTAAATATAGATACTGGTACTAAGTGGTATTCATCATTAATATTAGTATAATAATATAAGTTTAAGACATCCATAGTAAATACATTATTTACATTATAAACTTTATTAATACCAAAGGATTTAGTTAAAGTAAGGGGAAGTTTCTTTTTAGAAATAGGTAGACAATCTAATTTTTCATTTTCAATGAATATCATTATTTCTTTAACTTCATCTAACTTGGTAAGAGAATATATTAGAGATTCAATTACTTTTTCTTCTGTATTTTTATTAACATTTAGAAATTCTTTACTAAAATTAATCTTTAATAAATTATTTTCTAGGGTCATATTTAAAACTTTAGTATTTTCCGGTATAAGGGGTGAGTAAGTCTCATCAATATATTTAGATTTAGGACTATTAATAGTAAGGGATGATATAATATCTTTTATTTGTTCTAAGATATCGGTTTTGTTATTACTAACTATTTTCGTTTCTACTAAGATATTTTTATTTAAAAGATAAATGGAGTGATACTTGGCTTCTTTAAACTTAAGAGTTTCTTCATACTGTTTATTAGTAGGAAAAAGATAGACTAAACTTAGAACAAAAAGGGTTAAAAAAGAAATAAGTAATTTTCTTTTAATATTATTAAACATAAAAACCACCTAATAAATTATATAGTTAAAAGATATAAAAAAGACCAGATGATGTGGTCTTAAAGAGTTAAATCTTTTGTCTTTAATAGTTCAATAATGGCACTACTTCTACTGGTTACTCCTAATTTTTGAATAACATTAGAAATATGATTACGAACTGTTTTTTCGCTAATGCGAAGAATGCTTGCTATTTCTTTAGTTGTTTTTGTTTTAAGTAGGAGTGTAAATATTTCTTTTTCTCTTTTTGTTAATAAACTCATAAATATACCAACTTTCTATAGTATTTTATGTTTTATTATTATTTAGTTAACTATTGAAATTTAATTGTAATATATTTTTTAGTATCAAACATGCTTTGGACTTCTTTAATAATATTATTAGCAATTAATTTATCATGTTTAGTACTAGAGATAACAATATTAATTTGGTCTTTATTAATTTTAACAAAAGAATCATATTCAAACTTTTCTTTTAGTTTGGATTCAATATTTTCTTCTAAACCTTTATTTTCATTTAAAGTCATTAGTTCTTCATAAGCATTATTTTTTTCAGCAACTGTTTTTTCTTTGTCGGTAATAGTACTTTGAAGATTATTAATATTATTTAGTAATTCTTCATCGGATACTACACGAAGGGCAACTAAGGAGGTAGAAGGGGTAATTTCGTTTACCGTAGTATCGCTATTATCATTTTTTGTATTTGTATATTCTTCTAAGATATTAGAAGGCATGCTAATGTAATAAATACTTAAGACTAAAATAATACTAAATAAAGTAATAAACCATAGATTTTGCTTGTTCATAAAATTCCTCTTTCTTTAATAAATTTTATGTGATTTGTAAAATCTTTATTCTTAAGAAATAATAAGTTTGTTAAAATGGATTAAAATTTATGAGAAAAATTTTAGACTTTTAAAGTAATAGAAGTAGAAAAATTAATAAATTTAAGGTATACAGTTTACTAAAGTATAATTGATGCTTTTTCTTTAGAAAAAAATTAAAAATAAAGCTATTTTAGAATTGTTTAGAAAGGAATTTGTGTGTTATGATATAGAGGTAAAACTTAAATTTTACTGGTAGTTATTATTAAGAAAATATTTGTTTAGTCTAAGGCTAGAATAAAGATATTTTAAGACTAGTAGTAGACGTTTTTAGAAAGGACTTTTTATGGAAAAAAAAGTAATAAAGCTGTTGGTGGCAACAGATAATAAAGATACAAAGATTCTTTTAGATTTAGGAAATGGTAATAGAGACGAGATTATTAAAAAAATAGAAGATGTTTTAAAAGAAGAATATAGTATTGATAGCAAAATAATTGAAAAAGAAGAGAAAATAGAACCTTCTTTAGAAATAGGAAAGGCAATTATAAGGTTAGCTTCGGCTTTTACTACTAAGGAAGAAGAGATAGATGAGGTAAGTAATTCTATTTATGTTGCATATCTTATGATGAAAGATGAAATAGGTTTAGATAAAATTATGAAATATGCTAACTTTTCAATGCCAGAGTTAGAAATGATTAAATATTATTTAATAGAAAAACTAAATTTTTAAGAGAATAAAGAGGTTAAGATGTTAGAACTTAAAAATGTAACAAAATATTATGGTGATTTTAAAGCTGTCGATAATTTGTCTTTTAAAGTTAAAGATGGTGAAATATTTGGCTTACTTGGGGTTAATGGGGCTGGAAAGACGACAACTTTTCGAATGATAATTAACTTACTTGATAAGAACGAAGGCACTATTTTATTGGATGGAAAACCAATTGATTATAGTATTACGGATAAAATTGGTTTTTTAACAGAGGAAAGAAGTTTACTTTTAAAACTTACGGTTTTAGAACAAGCTATATTTTATGGAACTTTGAAAGGTTTAGACAAAAAATGTATTGAAGAAAGATTAGATGTCTTGTTAGAAAGATTCCATATAAGTGAGTATAAAAATAGAAAGATAAAAGAATTAAGTAAAGGTAATCAACAAAAAGTACAGTTTATTACAGCTATTTTGCATGAACCTAAGTTACTTATCTTAGATGAGCCTTTTAGTGGACTTGATCCTATTAATGTTGAAGAATTTATGAAGATGATTAATGAGTTAAAGGATAAGGGTACTTCGATTATATTTTCTTCACATAGAATGGAACATGTAGAGTTATTCTGCGATGAATTAGTTATTTTAGTACATGGTAAAAGTGTTTTACAAGGTAACCTAAAGGATATAAAGAAAAAGTATCGGAAGAAAAATATTCAACTATGTTGTAAGGGTGATGTTGATAAGTTAAAAGATATTGATGGCGTACTTGATATCATAAAAGAAGCTGGTACTGATACTTACATCATTAAAATAAGTGATGATACAGTAGTAGATAAAGTATTTGAAGTCGTTAAAACTTTTAAGAGTGTTACTAAATTTAATGTTGAAGAGGCAACTTTAAATGAAATATTTATAAGTAAAGTAGGGGAAGCATATGAAAAGTAAAGCTTGGTTTTTAATTAAACAAAGTATAAAAAAGAAAATGGATACGAAATGGTTTAAAGTAGTTAATGTCCTACTTTGTATTCTTTTAATAGGGGTTATTAATATTGATAAAATTATTAATGTTTTTGGGGGAGATTTTAAAGAAACTATTAATATTTATTTAACAGGGGATAATAATTACTTAGAAGGGTTTAATGCTTATTTTGATACTAATAAAAAGATATTAAATGATGAAAGAACTTATGAAGTAGCTTATAGTAGTGATGATGTTGATACTTTAAAGAGTAAGATAAATGATACGGATGATATTATTGTTAATATTAGTTATGATGAAATAGAGTATTTAAAAGCTGATATTATTTCTTATAATAAAATAGATACCGTTACTTATAATTTATTAAGTAGTAGCTTAACGGGAATGAAAAGCAGTGTTGCTTTAAATTATAATGGCTTAAGTAGTGAGGAACTGGCTAAGATTACTAGTCCTATTAGTATTAATAGAGTTATTACTAATGAAAAAGAGATTACAGCTAGTGAAGATGCAACTAATATGAGTTTAATAGTTTTCTTGGTACCATTTTTCATGTTAATTGTCTTATTAGTTCAGATGATTGGAGCAGAGATTAATGATGAGAAAACTACAAGAGGTATGGAAATAATTATTTCTAATGTTCCTGCAAAGGTGCATTTCTTAAGTAAAATAGCTAGTTCGACAATATTTGTTATCTTGCAATCTTTGTTACTATTTTTATATAGTGGAATTGGAATTTTAATTCATGGTGGTATTGGTACAGGAGTTGGTGAGTCTAATATTATTGGTAATTTATTTACTTCTTTAAAGGCTAGTGGTACTCTAAATTTACTTGCAAATGGAGCACCAATCTTAATTATAATCTTCTTATTATCATTCTTTATTTATGCTACTTTAGCAGGAGTTTTAGCATCGATGACAACATCAACGGAGGATTTTCAACAATTACAAACTCCTTTAATGATTATCTTAATGTTGGGTTATTATATAGGAATAATGGCCTCAGCATTTAAAGGTTCTTTATTTATTAAAGTAATTAGTTATATTCCTTTCTTATCTTCTATGGTGGCTCCTATAACTTATATTTTAGGTGAGACTAGTTTAATTGATCTTGGAATATCAGCATTTGTTTTATTTATAAGTTGTATTGTTTTGTTTAAATATGGTATTAGAGTTTATAAAGTGGGTATTTTAAATTATTCAAGTAAGGACTTATGGAAAAAGGTATTTAAATCTTTAAAAGTAAAAGGAGAAGTATAAAAATATGAATAAAAGTGTGCAAGCAATTTTAGTAAGTATTTTAACATTAGTAGCGGTTGGGCTTGCAATATTTACGGTTTATTATTTATTAAGTAATAAAGATGTTAATAAAGTTACAACTAATTTAGAAAAGACAACTTCACATGCATCGCAAGTAGATAAAGTACCAGTAAAAGAATTAGATATTAAAGTTACTTTAGATACCTTACCAAATACGGATGGTATATTAACAGAGTTAAAATATAAGGACTTTACTAAATTATTTCAAACTAGTAAAAGAAGTATTTTAGTAGTTACTAAAACTGGTTGTGGTTATTGTGAAGAATTTTTACCAGAGTTAAAAAGTGCTTTAGGTAATCTAGGCATTAGTGCTTATGAGGTAAATATGAGTAATTTAGATAAAACAGAAAATATTGGTAACTATTTAGTTGTAACAGGAACACCAATTACTTATATAATTGAAAATGGTAATGTTGTTCATACTTTTAGTGGAAGTACAGATGCCAAAACAATTGAAGCTTTTTTAGACCTTTACTATGTAAGATAGAAAAGGTCTTTTCTAATCAAGCTTTAAGAATAAATTACCCTAAGTAACTAAATTTAGAATGCACTTTAAATACTGTTTAAAAATTTCTATATTGGCTTGACAAAGGCATTTGTGGTTGATAATATGAGAAAGAAAAGGAAGTATTAAGTATGTTAAATTATATAACGGGAATAATAAAAGAAATAGGTAGTAACTATGTAGTTATAGAAAATAATGGTATAGGTTATCAAGTGTATGTTGGTAATCCTTATGTATATAGAGAAAATCTAGAATATACTATTTATTTATATAACTATATTAGAGAAGATGAATATACTCTTTATGGATTTAAAAAAAGAGAAGAAAAGAATTTGTTTTTAAGATTAATAAATGTTAAGGGACTTGGACCTAAAATGGCTATACCTATGGTATCTACTGGTAATACTAATGATGTAATAGAAGCTATTGAAAGAGAAAATTTAGTTTACTTAACAAAATTTCCTAAAGTAGGAGATAAATTAGCAAGACAAATTATTTTAGATTTAAAAGGAAAACTTGCTGACCATCAAGATTTATTTGCTGTTAATGATTTAGATGAATTAGTAAGTGTATTAGAATCATTAGGATATAAAAAGGCTGATATTAAAGCTATATTACCTAAAGTGGATGCTACTAAAGAATTAGAAAGTCAAATTAAGGAAGCATTAAAATTATTAATGAGTAGGTAAAAGATGAAAATAGGGATTGATATAGATGATACAGTAATGAATACCTTTGATGTAATTGAGGAAGCTGCTAGATATTTTGATAAGTATTTTTTAGAAAATAAGGGTTATCAAGATATAACTAAGTATGATTTTCATGAAAGATTTTATTGGACTAGTGAAGAAAAAAAAGCTTTCTTTAATTATTTTCGGAAGAATAAGTTATATTTAAAAGCTAAACCTAAAGGGGATGCCTTATATTATTTAGAAAAGTTATATAATGAAGGATATGAGATATACTTTTTAACGAGAAGAAAGAAAGATGAAAAGTTAGATATTTTAAGCATTACGAAGAATGATTTAATTAGTAAAGGCTTTAAGTTTACTGATTGTTATATTGGGTTATCTAAAAAAGGTGAAGCTTGTAAAAGTTTAGGAATCGATGTATTTATTGATGATGCCGTTATACAAATAGAAGATGTAAATAATTATGGTATTAAGACTATTTTAGTTGATAATTGGTATAATAAAGAATATAAGGGATTAAGAGCAAAAAATTTTCAAGAGATATATAACATAATAAGGAAGTGGAATAATGCTAGATGATAATGATATATACAATGTTAATTTAAAAGAGGATGAGTTTGATAAAAATATTAGACCAGAAACTTTAGATGATTATGTTGGCCAAGAAGAGATTAAAGAAAATTTAAAAGTGTTTATTAAAGCTTGTAAGATGCGTAATGAAGTTTTAGACCATGTTTTACTTTATGGACCTCCAGGACTTGGAAAGACAACTCTTGCTCATATAATTGCTAATGAACTAGGGGTAAATATTAAAACAGCATCAGGTCCTTCGATTGAAAAACCAGGCGATTTAGCTGCCATTTTATCAAATTTAGAAGAAGGTGATGTTTTGTTTATTGATGAAATTCACCGCATGCCAAGATTTATCGAAGAAATTTTATATCCTGCTATGGAAGATTTTGAGTTAGATATTGTAGTTGGACAAGATGGCAATACAAGAAATATAAAAATAGATTTGCCACCGTTTACCTTAGTAGGAGCAACAACAAGAGCGGGTAATATTTCTAGTCCTTTACGTGACCGTTTTGGTATTGTTTCTAAATTAAATTATTATACGGATGAAGAATTAAAACAAATAATTATTAGAACATCTAAAGTTTTAAAAATGCCTATTGATGAAATGGCCGCAATGGAACTAGCTAAGAGAAGTCGTAAAACACCGCGTATTGCCAACCGTTTATTTAAAAGGGTACGTGATTTTACCTTAGTTGCTGGAGATAAGACTATAAGTTTAGAAACTACTAAAAAGGCTTTAAATAGATTAAAAATTGATGAATATGGCTTAGATTCACTAGATTTAGAATATTTAGATGCCTTAATTACAAAGTTTAATGGGGGACCAGTTGGTGCTGGAACTATTGCCACTTCAATTGGTGAAGAAGTAACAACAGTTGAAGAAGTAGTAGAACCTTTTTTGTTACAAGAGGGATTTGTTAAAAGAAGTCAAAGAGGACGTATAGCAACGGAAAAAGCATATCACCATTTAGGAATTGCTATAAAAAAATAAATAGGGGAAGTTTTAGGGAAAATAATTTACTTTAAGTAGTAGTTTTGATATAATAGAAAAGAAAATAGGAGAGTTAGTGTGATGAAAAATAATCAAAGTATATTAAAAAAGATTGAAAATCTATTAAAACCAGAGTCAACTATTTTAGTGGATTTACATAAAAAAATAGATGATAATACTAATACCGCATTAAAAAAAGAAAAAAGTATTAGCACTAAGAATCAAAAAATTACCAATATAAAAAGTGAAATAGACGCTTTAAATAAACAGAAAGATATTCTTTTAGAAGCATTTAATAGTTTAAAAGATACTGATTTAAAACTTATTACTAATGTTTTAAAATTAAATATTGATGTTGATAAAGATTTGAATAAATTAACTAATCAATTACCACTTCAAATTGAAATTCGTAATAATGATATTAATGATTTAGAGAGTGCTATTAAAGAAGATCACGAAAAACTTATCTCGGCTAATAATAATGTCAATATCTATCAAGAAAAGCTAGATAAAGCTTTAGAAGATCAAAAAGTTTTATCTGATTTAATTAAAGAAGCTAGTAGTGGTAGTTGCATTCGAACTCGTAATGAAGTAACAGAAATTTTAAAAAATTTGGATTTCAGTAAAGATGAAGCTTATACGGCTGCTAAACTTATTATGTTCCCTGAAGATGAGTTAATGCCATACTTTAAAAACTTTAAATTTGATGCTGATGTGTTAGATGATAATGAAACATATGTTGATTTAGATAATATCGTTGAAGCTTTAAAAGAAGTGGATTTAGACGAAGATAAAGAAACTAAGAAAGAAAGTTCTGAAGAGGCTAAAGAAACTGATACAAAGACTGAAGAAGAAAAACCAGTTTTAGAAGATGATAATGATAATTTCTTTAGTAGTTTTGGACCAGATATGTTTGATTTTAATGATAATACCAAAGAAAAAGAAATAGTTGAAGAAGAAGCTGATGATAAAACTTGCAATGATGCTAAAATAAACGAAGAAAAAGAAGAAGACTATCAAAAAAAATTAGAAGATGAAACTCCTATATCTTTTGAAGAATTAAAGAATCTATTTGAAGATGATACGGAAACTAAAGAAGAAATAAAAGAAGCAGAGCCAAAAGATAGTGAAGAGGGAATTATTTCTTTTGATGAATTACAAAGTAAGATGAATGATATATTTGGTTCTTTAAATACAAGTAGTTCTGATACAGAAAATACTAAAGAAATCAAAGAAGAAGAAACTAATGAAAAAGAAATTGCAGAAAATAATGATGCAAATTTAGTTGAAGATGCCAATTTCGATACAAAAGTTTTAGAAAAATTAAAGAAGAGTGCTTCTGATATTGCTTTAATTAAACCTTTTGATACAAGCAAGATTGATTATGATAGCATAAAAGAATTAGCTAGTGATAGAAATATAGAACTTACAAATATTCCTTTAGTTGCTTATAAAAATGGTGTAGAAAATTATTTAGACAATGTTGTAAGTCTACATGAATTTGGTTATAAGCCTAGTGATGCTGAATTACAAAAAAATGGTGCTGTTTTATGTCTTGTAAGTAATGAAGATATGAAAAAGAATTTAAAGACTTTAGAAGATTATAAGATAGATTTAAAAATGCCTAATGGTCGTATAGCATTTAATCCTTTAACTCTAGAACCAACAGAGTTAGTAAGAAGAATAGATTTAATTTTAGAAAATAATCAAAGTGACTTATTAACTTATGATGTTAATGCCCTAAGTTTAGATGTTTATAGTATTTTAAAACGTATTTTATTCTGTAATGAATATAATATACCTTATACAGAAGAAAAAAATAATGTTTTAACGTATAATAGTTATGTGTTTAGACAAGATATTTTAGAAGAGTTAGTAGAAAAAAAAGTACCTATTGATAAAGATATAAATAAATTAACTAGTGATTTAAGTAAAGTAGTAGATAGCAAGCTTATAGATATTTTGGATACTAATTTAAATGATATTTTTAATATAAAATTAAGTGATGCTGGTAAGTTTGATGAATATACAAGATTAGAACAAAAATTAGAAAGTATTTGTGTATGTAAGGGTAATACTTATATAATTGATGGTTTATCTTTCTCATATCAAAATACTAAGAGAAACTTAATAACTTTAATAAATAATACGACTGATGAAGCTGATAAAGATATTTTAATAGCTAGTTTATTCTATAATTCAACTAAGAGTATAGAAGATGCTAAAAATGTCTTAGAAAGCTTGTAGGAGGATTTATGCAATATTTAAAAAATTATGGATTTAGTAATTCAGAAATAGAGTGGTTAAATGATAATGTTACACCTGCTATTAAAAAAGAGTTAGATTTAGAAGAAAAGTTAGTAAGTGCTAATTTAGATTATTTAAAAGATTTAGGAGTAGAAAACTATAAAGAAATATTTAATAGTTATTATGGAATGTTTCTAATGGATAATAGTAGTTTTACAGAAATATTTAATAAATATGATCAAAATGATTTAATTGATAAATTAAGAAAGAATGTAGCGATTGTAGAATATCTATAATCGTTTTTTTCTAGTATTTATTTATATATTTAGTAGTTAAAATGCCTGCTTTTTCTTGGCTTTAAGGGTAAGCTTTGGTATAATAAGAGCTAGAGGCGATTATTGTATATGGATTACTTAAACACACTAAATGATGAACAGAAAAAAGCCGTGATGCATCTTAACGGACCATGTCTTGTCTTAGCAGGAGCAGGTTCAGGAAAAACAAGAGTTTTAACAACAAGGATAGCCTATCTAATTGATAATGGTATTCCTTCTTATAATATACTTGCTATAACTTTTACTAATAAAGCCGCTAAAGAAATGAAAGAAAGAGTGGAAACTTTAGTACCAGGTAATTATGCTTTTCTTGGTACTTTTCATTCCTTAGGAGTGAGAATTTTAAGAGAAAATAGTAAGGAATGTGGGTTAGAGTCTAACTTTACTATTTTAGATAGTGATGATGTCTTAAGTTTAATTAAAAGAATTATGAAAAATAAAGAAATAGATCCTAAGGAACTTGCACCTTCTTATGTTCGTAATAGAATTAGTTTTATTAAAAATGAAAATTTGAGTTCTAGAGAAATAGATAATTTATTTAATACGATATCTGAAAAAAGAGTTTTAGATATATATCAAACTTATCAAGAATTAATACATAAAAATAATTCGGTAGATTTTGATGATTTGTTAGTATTACCAGTAGAGTTATTTAAAAAGTATCCAGAAATTTTAGATAAGTATCAAGAAAAGTTTAAATATATTTTAGTAGATGAGTATCAGGATACTAATGAAGTACAATATCAATTTAATAAGTTGCTTGCTAGTAAATATCGTAATCTTTTTGTAGTTGGGGATGCTAATCAGTCTATTTATGGATTTAGAAATGCTAATTTTAGAAATATATTAAATTTTGAAAAAGATTATAAAGATGCTTATGTTGTTACTTTAGAAAGTAATTATCGTAGTACGAATAATATTTTAGAATGTGCAAACTGTGTTATTAGAAATAATAAAGAACGTAAAGAATTGAATTTAAAGGGTACTATTGGGGATGGAGTTAAGACTCAGTATATTACTTGTGAAAATGGTAAAATGGAAGCTTTAACTATTATCGATGAGATAAAGAAATTATATAATCAGGGGTATGATTATAAAGATATTGGAATATTGTATCGTACTAATGGACAGTCTCGTTTATTAGAAGAGGTATTCTTAAAAGAAAATATACCTTATAATGTTGTTGGAGCTTATTACTTCTATCAAAGAAAAGAAATTAAAGATTTATTAAGTTATTTAAAACTTATTAATAATCAGAATGATGATATTGCTTTAAGAAGAGTAATTAATGAACCTAAAAGAGGTATAGGCGAAAAAGCTATAGAAAATTTAAGTAATGAGGCTACAAGACTAGGTAGTAGTATGTTTGATGCTATTAGTAAGGGTAGGGAGCTTGCTTTTAAAGATTTAATCTTAGATTTGATTAAAGCTCAAGATAATTTATCTTTAACAGAATTTATTGATTATGTTATTGATAAGAGTGGAATGAAGGAAAGTCTTACTAGTGAGAAATCTTTAGAAAATGATTTAAGATTAGATAACTTAGAGGAATTTAAATCGGTTACGGCTTCGTTTGAAGAAAGAACTGGTTCAGTTAACTTAAGTGATTTTCTAGAAGAAATATCATTAGTAGCCGATATTAGTGAACATAAAGAAGAAAAAGATGCGGTTACTTTAATGACTATTCATAGTGCTAAGGGTTTGGAATTTGATTGTGTCTTCTTATGTGGGATGGAAGAAGGAATTTTTCCTCACCAAAACTCTTTTGGCAGTGATGCCGAGATTGAAGAAGAACGTCGTTTGTGTTATGTTGGTATAACAAGAGCACGTAAAGTTTTATACTTAACTAATGCCCATAGTCGTATCCTTTATGGTCGTGAACAAGTAAATCCACCATCACGTTTTATTAAAGAAATTGATAAGGATTTACTAGATGTTAAAGTTAAGAGTATGGGACTTGAGCATTTAAGAAGTAAAAATGTTGGTAAGATTCCAACTTTCTCAAGTAAGAGTAGTTTCTATAACAATGATGGGGAGTCTTTAGAGTTTAAAGTTGGCGACCATTTAATGCATTCTTTATATGGTAGAGGAACAATCGTTGCTATGGATAATACTTTTTATACGGTGGCTTTTAGTAGTCGCTTTGGAATAAAAAAAATCATGAAGAATTTTAAGGGAATAAGAAAGGTAAATTAAGATGGAATTAGTAATTATGGCTGCTGGAATGGGTTCAAGATTCGGTGGCTTAAAACAAATTGAACCAATGGGACCTAACGGCGAATTTATTATCGATTATTCAATTTATGATGCGATAAAAGCTGGTTTTGATAAGGTAGTATTCATTATCAAAAGAGAAAATGCAGAAGTTTTTAAAGAAACAATTGGTAAAAGAGTAGAAGGTAAAATCGAGGTAAGTTATGTTTACCAAGATATGGATAATATACCAGAAGAATATTTAGATAATGATAGAGTTAAACCTTGGGGTACAGCACATGCAATTTATTGTTGCAAAGATGTTGTAAAGGGTAACTTTGCTATTATTAATGCTGATGATTTCTATGGTAGAGATGCTTATATGAAGGCTGCTTCATTCTTAAAAAGTGGAATTACGGGACCAAACTTCGGAATGGTAGGTTACAGGGCTGCCAATACCTTAACAGCTAACGGGGCAGTTAAACGTGGGGTGTGTTCATCAAGTAATGGCTACTTAACAAGTTTAGTAGAATCAAAAGTAGAAGAAGTAGATAATGTTATTACGGCTAGTCCTTTAAATAATGAGGCATCATTTAAGGTAAGTAATGATACTTTAGTATCAATGAACATGTTCTTATTTACTAAAGATATTTTTGATATTCTAAATAAAGATATTAAAGAATATTTTTATAAACATAAAGATAATTTAAATGAAGGTGAGTTCTTAATACCTGATGTTGTTTGCAAACATATAGCTAAAAAAGATATAACTGTTAAAGTATTAGATACATCAAGCATATGGTATGGTGTTACTTATAGAGAAGATGCTGATACTGTAAAAAAGGCTCTAAAAGATTTAACTGATAATGGTGAATATCCTAATAAATTATGGAATTAAGATAAGTTAATAAAGATAAAAAGATATTGCTTTTGTTAGTAATATTCTTTTTTTTAAGCTTTAAAATAAGTAAAAGATAAAGTTTAGTAAGTATAAATAGATAATTTAGAAGAAATGAGATAACTAAATAAGAAAAATAGTAACTTGCTAAAAAAGTAATATATATTAAAATGATGATGTGATGTTTATGCAACAGATTATAATTAATAATACGAGTGGTTATTTATGTAAAGATATTGAAATAAATAAGGAAGACTTTACTTACTTATATAATAAAAAAATGATAATTGAATTAAATAGTTTACAAGAAAAGAAGTATAAATGTAAATACTTTATAAGTGAAGTAGGATATTTATTTTTAAAACTTATGGATTACGAAGAAAGATATAATATAGTTAATAAATATATTAATTTAAGAAGTAATATGAATTTTATGAATAAGGAATACTTAGATGATTTAGATAGTATCTATCCTGGATATGATAAGAATTTTAAATATAAGATATGCTTTTATAAAGGACAAATATATAGTTTAGATAGTATTTTTAAGAAGTTTAAAGATAAGAATTACTATATAATATTAGGTAGTAAGGATTATATTATAAAAGATGGGGATAGAATAGTTGCAAGAGTTGTTTATAAAAGTAATGGTGTATATAGTTTAAAGGAGTAATATTGACTTAGATAGTGTAGGAATATATGAAAAAAAGATATCTACAAATTTATAAGGAGTTTTTGAAAAGTTGTTTTTGAAGTGTTATACTATTGGTGAAAATTAATAGATATGGAAGGTATGGGCTATGCAATTGTTAAATAAAGATGAATTATATGAAATTTTAACGAATCCTACTAGAGAAAATTTTAGAGTTTTATTACAAAATCATTTGGGAGAAGAAGATTATTTGGATTTTAAAAAAGAGTGGCCAGATAAAGAAAAGGAAGCAAGGCATATATTGGCAATGGCAAATTCTGGTGGCGGTTGTATTGTGTTTGGAGTTACGCAAAATGAAGATGGAACTTTTGATATAAGTGGTTTAGATAAATTTAAGGATGCTGCTAATTTAAGAAATGAAGTAAAGGGATATTTACCTGCGTCTTTGAGTTATTATATAAAAGATTTTTCTTATGATAATTCTGAATATGATAAAATGATAGGTAAAAAATTTCAAATTCTAATTGTTGAAGATAAACCACTTGATTTACCATATGTTTGTTGTAAAGATGGTGAAAAGATAAAAGATGGTGATATTTTTATAAGAAAAGGAACTGAAAGTGAAAAAGCTAATAATTATGATATCGATAAGTTAGTAGTAAGAAAAATAAGAGAAACTAAAATTCCTAGAAATATCAACTTATCTTTAGAAAAACATTTAGAACAATTAAAAACATTATATTCCGAATTAACTTATACTACTAGTGAAAATTCATTGGTGGATGGTGTTTTTAAGGGCTTATCTAAATATTTTGGAACATCAACAACTCACAAAAAAAATTGTTATCCAAAGGAAGACTATGATGCGTTTGTTCTAAGAATGCTAGATAAGAAAAAGAAACGAATAGAAGAAGAATTAGATATATAGCTAATTAGTGAAATTGTCTTATATAATGTGCTATAAATGTAAAAATAGAACTTACAAGATAGAAAGAAATATAGTATAATAATTACTTGTTGGAAAGTGAGTTTTATGGTGAGTAATATTTATATTAAAAAAGATGAAGATAAGGGAAATAATTCTATTTATTTAGGTGGATTAAGTAAGTTTTGGCATTTAAAAGAAGATAATGGGTATGTACTTACTTGTGATGATTTTGTTAAAAGATATAAAAGTATCGATGATGTTAATAAAGAGTTTATTAGTTTAGAAGAGTTTTTAAAGAGTGCTACATATGTTGGCTATCAGTTTCAAAGAACAGAGCCCATTAAAGATTTAGATGATGAATTTGATTCTAATTATACACGTTTTAATGGATATTCTGTATATATTGCTTTATATGAAAATGAGGGCATAATTTTAGCTTATCATATGAATTCAAGATTTGAACAATATGATTATGTGGTTATTCCTAAGTTTTATACTAAAGATGGTAAGTATGTATTTATTGGTAAAGATGCTTTTATAAGTTATAAGGATATTATTTATAAACAGATTATAAAACAAGAAAATAAGTCTGAAGATAGGGGACTAGTCTTAAAGAAAGATTAGTTCTTTTATTAAGGGGGTTTAATTGGTTCGAGACCACCACCAAAGTATTTACTTAGTATGTTGGCTATAATATTTTAGTGCTTGATAAAATTAATAAATTTACAAAAGTGTGATAAAAAGACCAAAAAAGTTTGCAAAAGTGTGATTTTTATAAAAATATGGCTTTTTTAAGGCTAATATATAGTACAAATAAATGATTATATGATAAAGTATAGGTAATGAGTTTTATTTGAAAAAAATGGTAGTAAGTTATTATTTAATTATTTAATAGTCAGTTTAAATCAGGTGAAATATACTGGTTGTTTTGTAGTAAATGGAGGAGAAGTAAAATGATTTTAAATGTTATTATAAAAATAGAAGAAGTTGTAACAGAATTTTCTCAAAGTGATATATTTAACGCCGATTTTTCTATGGCTATGATTGGTTTAGTAGTAACAATTATTACAGCATTTTTTGGAATATTTCCTAGTATAATTCAGTCAAATATAAAAGAGTTTATTGGATATGATGTAATGGATTTAATAAGAAGTGATGATGATTTAAATAATGTTTTTGGAGATAAATTTTTAAAAGCAATGTGTGTTTTAGGACTTATAATTTTATTCCACATATTTCAAGCATATTGTCTGGCTTTTATGGTATCTATGATATTAATATATCGAATAGCTATTAATCAATCAGAATATTTAAAACTTATAGTTCCAAAGCTATTTTATGAAGAAGTGAAAAAAATGATTTATTTAAGGATAGAAAATACCGATGCTAAAAAATTTGAATTGCTAAAAATTCTAGGAAAAATTAATTTAGAAAGGGAAGATGACATAGATGAACTACTAAATTTTGCTGTTAAGCCAATTGATTGTGGTAAATATGGTGTTTTATATCCTATAACATCTTTACAAAAGATATTCACTGAAAACTCTAATTTTACTGAAATTTATTTAAAATATCTTAGCGGATTTTTAAAAAAATCAGACATTCATATTTGTAAGTATGAATTAAGAATGTATGATTTTAGAAAGTTTATAATTAATCATGTTACAGATGAAAATGTTGATAACGTAATTGATTATTTATTAGATATGATTAAGTACGATATTTATAATGATAATAAAAGAATTTGCTATGTATATAATTTTGAAAATATTTATATGGCGTTTAAAAATAATCATCTTCTAACTAATAATAAGCAAAATTTGAATGTATTATTAAAACTTTATAGTGTTTTTTTACAAAGTAGTAGTTTGAGCGAATATTTGAAATATGGTTATACATTTTATTTATTTAAATATTTTATTGATAATTTGGATGAAGATGGTTTAGAATATGTGTTTTTTAGATTTAAAAATATGAAAAAATTATATCTTAATTATGTTTTATTAAGTTTGATGGCATACATATATTATTTAGAATCTGAAGAGGATAGTGTAGTTGATAAACTTGCTAAAAAATATATAAAAGATAATTTAGAAGAGAGACTTAGAGTAATAGTAAAAATGATATATAATTTAAATATTAATGTTGACGATTACTTTAATTGGTTAGATGAAACGGTATACACCTGGAAAAGACATAAACTTTCATTTGGACAGATAGGTGAGTATTATAAAACAGATAATTTAGATAATATAATTATTAATTTAAAAAAAGCTGTTGTTATTTTAAAAGCTAAAAATAATGAATTGAATTTTAATATTGATGCTATTAAGAATATTGATTTTGAAGAAAATATTGATTTAGAAAATTTAATTAAATTTTTTGGAATTGAGATTACAGATGATGATATTAAATCATGTAAATTAAAAATATCTAAATATTATGAAAATGAATTTATTAATAAAAGCTTAGAAAATAAAAATTTAAGTACTGATTTTATTAAAAGCATTAATTCTTGTGAAAACAAATTTTTAGAAAAATTAAAATTGGATTTAGATAATGTTAATGCCGGTAAAAAAGTTGAAACTATTAAACAAAATTTTTGCAAATATTATATTTTAAAAAAAGATTTATATAGTGATAAACAAGATTTTATTGATACTGTTGCTTTTTCAGAAATATTAGATGCTTTAGAAGGCAATTTTTTGGATTACTTAACTAGACTTGATGAAGCAATTTTTTCAGAGAGTGAAATAAAACGGATTTTAAATAAAAATAAAAATAAAAATGAAGATTTAGAAGAATTTGTATTACTAGGAAATGTTGAAAATAGTTATTTGAAAGAATTAGAACAACGTTTATCTACTTTTCCAATCAAAAAGAATATTCCAGAGTATACTAAGACTATACTTGTGAAAAATTATTATGCAGATGTGCAATCTATTGATATTAATACTTGTGACTTGACATTGGATTTATTTAATAATATCTACAAGACAAACTTTATAAGTAACGAGATAATATATAATTTTGCAAAAGAAAAGGAAAAATATTATTTATATGATATTAAGAAGAAATTTGAAATAGATAAAGAAATTGCTGAAGAATATTTAAAGAATAATTATATAATGATTAAAGTTGAATGTGTTATATATACTAATAAAAATAATAATGACTTGAGTTGATATTGTAAGGTAAATGACGTTATAAAATGTGAATATTTAGCACAAAACAGTAAGTATGTGCTAGAATATATATAAAATTTTAGTGTTACATTAAATTAGAATGGGGAAAATATGATAATAAGTAGTTTAAAAATACACAATTATAGAGGGTTAGATATCAATATAGATTCGGCGGAAAAGATAGCTATAATAATTGGTCAAAATGATAGTGGAAAAACAAATATTTGCTCTGCTATATTAAAGGTGTTGGATTATAATAAAAGGAAGATTCCATTTTTAGCATGTGATTCAACAAATTCAAATATGTTGGATATTGAAATAACGATAAAGCTTATTGCAAATGATTTAACTAGTGAGCAAGCTGCTATTGTTGGAGAATATATTCATATTGATGATAATTTAAATAAGTATATTTTGGTTAAATTAGTTTCAAAATATAATAACGATACTCTTGAGTATGAAGATACTTTAACTTATGGAGATTTAGATGAAAAAGAGATTAGAACTAATTCTCAAACTCCGTTAGATAAAATTCTTTCAATAATTTATATTAATCCTGTTTATGATGTTGATTCATCAAAACGTGAATTTTTTAAATTTATAGAAAGTAATAATAAAGAAAATGATATATATTTTAGTGATAACATTGCTAATGAAATGTTGCAATTAAATTCCTGCATTCAAAATGAAGAAATTGTTACTGATATACAAAAAGAAATTAATGCAAATGGGGATTTTAATGAGTTATTTGGAGATTTACGATTTAAAGTTACTCCGAGTATAAAAGAGGAAAACTTATATAAATCTCTTAATATAAGTGCATATGATGACAAGAATAATGAATTTAATAATATTGGTGATGGTAGAAATAAAATTTTTTCAATGCTTCTTAGGTCTAAGACATATAAAGAAGAAAAGCAAAAAATTTATATAATAGAAGAACCTGAAAATCATTTATATGTTTTACTTCAAAAAATATATATTAGTTCTTTATTATCAATGAATCCTAATCAGCTTATAATAACGACACATTCTCCATATACGATTGATTTAGAAAAAATAAATCAAGTAATAAAAGTTACTTACGATAGAGAAAATGGAGTAAGAAAAATATATAGTTTTAATGGTATTAATAATGACGATTTTAAAAAATTTGGTTATTTAATTAACAGCGATGTTGCTGAAATGCTATATTATGATAATGTACTTTTAATAGAGGGAGATTCAGAAAGGTATTTTTATAGTTTGCTCATGACTAAAGATAAAGATTTTTTAAAAATGATACATGCTAAGAAATTTGGCATTTATGCTGTCGATGGTATAGCTTTTAGGACTATTAAAGAGTTGTTAGAAAAACTAGGAATAAATGTTTATATTAAAACTGATAACGATATTTTCCCAATTAAAAATTCTAATCTGTTTAGATATGCCGGCTTGGAAAGATGTGTAAGTTATTTGCCTGATACAGCAAAAGATGAATTAAAAAAATTACTTAATTTTGATAATTTACAATTTAGGTTTTCTGATAGAAATATCAAAATACCGATTGTTGAGGAAAAAATTGAGGGTATATGTAATATTCTTTTTAAAAATAAAATTTTATTTTCAAAACATAATGAAGGTTTTGAAAAAGATTTCATTGACTATGTAAGTTTAAATAAGGAAAATTCTGTAACAGAGGATGCTATTGATTATTTGAAACATGCTAAGCTAAAAAATTTACACAGTTTTATAAATGAATATGATATAGATATAAATGTTTATGACTTTAATAAAAATTCGATATTAGTGAGCTTTTTATATGATGAATGATATTGATGAAGTAAAAAAGATTTTGACTCTAGAGCAAAATAAAATCATAAATTCTTCAGAAAAATATATTTTAGTATCAGCGTGCCCTGGATCTGGAAAGACTTATACTATTGTAAAAAGAATAGAGAAAGAATTAAAAGAGATTAAGGAATATCAGGGTGTAATAGCTTGTTCTTTTACTAAAGAAGCTTCTGTGGAACTTAAGTCAAGATTGAATGTAAGTTCTAATTTGGAAAATTGCTTTATAGGTACAATAGACTCATTTGTCAAAGATATAATAATTACATTTGTAAATAGACTTTTTAATCATATTAAGATTTATGAAAATAAAATTAAAATAGGAAATCATTTAACATTTCCTGAAAAATATGTGAAAATTGATGGAGGTTATATTAAGGATAAGAAAGGTAAATGTGTTACTATAAATGATTTAACAAAATTATATGATAGAAATGATTTTTATAAAAAAATTGGAAAAAGTTATTGTCAAGAGTGGTTAAAAAAGTTGAAAAATAATAATCTAGAAATATCATTTCCTATGTATTTTCTGGCTGTTAAAATTGTTGATTTGAAAATTTTTCAAGATTGGTTTAATAACAGATTTACAACCCTGTATGTTGATGAAGCACAAGATTTAAATTATTTTCAACATATATTTTTTGATTATATAAAAAATAGAACTAATATAAATATTGTGATGGTAGGTGATGAAAGGCAATCAATTTATCAATTTAGAGGAGCACGTCCAGAATTTTTTAGAGATTTAGTTAAATTTGGTTATAGCAAATATAATATTAGTGTTAGTTTAAGATGTCATCCAAGTATAATTTATTATGCTAATAAAATTTATGATACTAAGTTACCTAAAAATTATCAATGCGATTCTCATGTTAATATGATAAATGAACTAAATGTTGATTCCTTGAAAAAATTGGCTGGTAATACTTTTATATTAACTGAAACTAATGATACAGCACAAGAACTATATGAATTGTTTAAATCTGATTATGATGTTATTTATACTAAAAAAATAGATTTAAATGATAAAGAATATTATGATTATTATGAGTATTCAGATGTTATTGATGAATTGCTAAAATATTATTTAAACTATAATAATGCTTTGGATAAATATAAGTATTCTTATGAAAAAATACAAAAAATATTATTTGCATATAATCCAAGAATTAAGCAAAAAGACTTTGATTTAAGAAATGGCATTACTTTAACTGAATTTTTAAATCAAAGTAGTTCAAAGTTGAAAATTGATTTATCTATGAAAACTATTCTGGAAATTGTAAGAAAACTTGAAGATAAAAAGTATAAGTATAATTATTATATGTTGGATAAAAAAAATAGAATTATGACTATTCACAGTTCTAAAGGATTAGAAAACGATAATGTTGTTATAGTTTTGAATAACTCATGTGATAAGGTAGATTATGAATTTAGAAATAAATTGTTTGTGGCAATAACAAGAGCTAAAAATAATGTTTTTATTTTATCTCAAAATAATGAAATTGTTTATAGATTTATTTTTAATTTATTGAGCTGTTAAAAAGTATATGGCTATAATGTTTATAGATTGAGAATGGATTATTGATGATGAAACTAATTATTTTCTTTTATTTTTTCACATTCTTTTTTAAGTTTATTAATTGCATAAACATGAGCGGTTTCTATTTCTTCAAAGTTTGGCTTTTCTAGTATTTTATCACAGTTAGGACAATAATTTTTTTCCATTGCATAATAATGATTACCAATTGATTTTCTTGGAATAAGTTCACCCTTACATTTGTTACAAACTGGTCTAAAATTTTCTATTTTAAATTTATTATAAGACTCAGAATATTCCCATGCATATCTTATACCATTAAAAAAATCATCAGTGTAATCTTCATACCATTTTTTAGCACTAACATTATTGCTAGTTATTTTAGCAATAATAAATAAGAGTGCTAGTAATATTATACCTATCATCAGCAGAATCCATAATGGAATATTGATATTGAGTATAAAAATAATGCCATTAAATATCCATTTTAGGAAGTTTAACATTCCTTCAAGTATATTTACACTTTCTATTTTTGCTTCTACTAAACCGCCAATAATTGTTACTAAAATTGGCAGTAAGAACAGAGTCCAAGTTGATTTTATAATTTTTTTCATAATAATACTCGCTTTCTATAATTTTTTGCTTATTGAATATTATAACATAATTTAAACTTATTTTAATTAACTTGTTTGAATTTATTGTTATTTTAAATATTCATTTTAAACTGAGGTAGCAAAATAAAAAATGTGATTTTTCTCACATTTTTATTTAGCTCCAGTTTTAAATACTACAGCTTTAATAGTTCTAAATACACACTTAATATCTAGAAGAATACTACAATGTTTTACATAGTAATATTCAAGCTCTAATCTTTTTTCATAAGTGGTAGCAGATCTACCATTAGCGGCCCACCAGCCAGTAATACCTGGTTTAACAGCTTCATAAATTTCATGATTACCATTATGAGCATCAAGTTCACCTTCAACTAAAGGACGAGGTCCAATTAAGCTTAAATCACCTTTTAAAACATTAATAAACTGTGGTACTTCATCTAATGAAGTTTTTCTAAGAATTTTACCCATTTTCGTAATTCTAGGATCATTTTCAAACTTTTGATTTTCATCCCATTCTTTTTTATACTTAGGATCTTTTAATAATTCTTTTAATACTTCATCAGCATTAACTACCATACTTCTAAATTTATAAATATATATAAATTTACCATTTTTACCAATTCTTTTTTGTTTATAGAAAATAGTTTTAGTATCACCGCTTAGTAAGTAAGATATCTTTACTATAAGTGCTATAGGTAATAATAAAATACATCCTATTAAAGAACAAATTATATCAAATAATCTTTTAATTATAAAATACAATGTCTTTCTGATAGAAAAAGAACTAGTACTTTCTAATGTTGCTTCACCATTCATAATAACACTCCCCAAACAACAATTAATTAACTTAAAGCAAAGTTATTGTATCATATAAATTAATATTGTGGTATAGGTTTTTTATGGAAAGTAGAAAATCTTTTATAATTTTTATGTTATAATATAAATCAAGGTGATTTAGATGAGTTTTGATAGAGAAAATATTTTGAAACATGCAAAAAATAAAGTTGAAAAATTTAATAAAGGTAAGAATTTCACTGTTATTGAACTTTTCGATGATATGGAAGAATATTCAAAGTTAAGTAAAATAGATAAACAGAATATTGGTCGTCTTATCAGAAATGAAGTAGAATGTGGAAATATTAATGGAGTATTATTAACTGGACAAAGAAGTAGAAATAGACTTGAGTATAAGAAAATAAGTTAGATATTTATCATATTAAAAATAACAGAGCTACTTTAAATTTTATTATTTGTAAATTAGTAAATTTTTTTATGGAACAGCTTCAATATATGTGGTAATATATTAGTAGCTATAAAAAAGTTTATTTTTTTTTGACTAATTATTTATTTTGCTTTGACTTTAAATAAATTATTAGTATAATATTAAAAGATTTAATTTATTAAGTTTATTAATTTATATGTTGTGAAGTAGAGGAAGTAGATGTAATGGAAGCTCAAGAACCAATAAGGATCGCTCAAATAGTTGGAAAATGGCTTGGAGGCGGTGTAGAAGCTGTAGTAATGAATTGCTATCGTCATGTTGATAAAGAAAAAATTCAATTTGATTTTATATGTGATGAAGATTCAACTAACATTCCATACGAAGAGATAGAAAAACTTGGTGGAAAAATAGTCATAATACCTTCGTATAGTAAAGCTTTTAATTATCATAAAGAACTAAAAAAAGTGTTAAAGGATGGCAACTACAAAATAGTTCACTCACATATTAGCACTATGTCTGTGTTTAGCTTATTTGCCGCTAAATGTGCTGGAGTTCCAGTAAGAATTGCACATAGTCATAGTACAACTAATAAAAAAGAAAAAAAGAAAAACTTAATGAAACAAATATTAAGACCTTTTAGTAAAGTATTTGCAACTGATTATATGTGTTGTTCAGAACTTGCGGGAAGATGGTTATTTGGTAATAAAGAATATGATAAAGGTAATGTTTATTTACTAAATAATGCTATTGATTTAGATAAGTTTAAATATAATGAATCTTTAAGAAAAAAGAAAAGAAAAGAACTTGGTATTAAAGATGATACCTTAGTAATTGGACATATTGGGAGATTTGTTGCTCAAAAGAATCATGATTTTTTAATAGATATATTTAATGAAATTCATAAGAAGAACAATAATTCTATTTTATTACTTGCGGGACAAGGTCCTTTAATGGAAGATATTAAAAATAAAGTTAAAGAATTAAACTTAGAAGATAGTGTTAAATTCTTAGGACAAAGAAATGATGCTAATGAATTATATCAAGCTTTTGATGTATTCTTACTTCCTTCTTTATATGAAGGGTTACCAGTAGTAGGAGTAGAGGCTCAAGCTGCGGGGTTATTGTGTTATTTATCTGATGATATGACTAAAGAAACTAAAGTATTAGATATAACTAAATTTATGTCATTAAATAATACTCCAGAAGAGTGGGCAAATAATATTTTAGATGATGTAAAAAAATATAAAAGAATAGATACTTCTAAAGAAATGACGGCTAAAAACTTTAATATTAAAGAAGAAGCAAAGAAATTAGAAGAATATTATTTAAATCTATATAATAATGGTGGTGAAGAGAAATGAAAAAAGTTGGAATAGTATCTTGTTATTTTAAAAATAACTATGGTAGTATGTTACAAGCTTATGCTACTAAAAAAATATTAGATAATAATAATATTCCTAATGAAACTATTAATATAGATAATAATATTGATTTTAAAAAAGGAAAAAGAAAATATTATGCTTCTCAATTATTTAATTTTAAATTTATAAAATCTAAATTTGGAATGATTAAATTAAAACTAGATAAAAAAATAATGAAAGATTTAGGAAAGAATATTAGTATTAGAGATTCTAAGTATAAAGAATTTAGAAAAGAATTTAATTTATCTATTTCTTGTCCTGATTATAAATCTTTAAGTGAGATGGCTGATGCTAAATATTCTGATGTTATAGTAGGTTCTGATCAATTATGGTTACCGGTTAATGTTGTTTCTGATTATTATACATTAAACTGGGTTCCAGATAATATTAATAAAATAAGTTATGCTACATCTTTTGGTATTTCTAAAATTCCTGATAAGTATGCTGATGAATATAAAAAGTTCTTATCTAGAATAAATTACTTGTCAGTAAGAGAAGAATCGGGTAAAAAGATATGCGATGAATATGGAATTTCATCAAAAGTGGTATGTGATCCAACTATTCTTTTAACTAAGGAAGAATGGGAACAAGAATCTGTTCAAGAAAGGATTATTCCTGATAAGTATATTTTATGTTACTTTTTAGGAAGTAATATTGAACATCGTAAATTTGCTGAAAAACTAAGAGAGAAGACTGGTTATAAAATAGTTTCGTTAAATCATGCTGATGAATATGTTAAGTATTCAGATATATTTGCTGATATGACACCTTATGATATAGGACCAAGAGAATGGATTAATTTAATAAAAAATGCTGAATATGTTTGTACAGATTCATTTCATGGAACGGTATTTAGTTTATTATTTAATAAGACTTTCTTTGATTTTAGAAGGTATAGTGAAAGTAATAAAATGTCTACTAATTCTAGAATAGATTCTTTATTAGATTTAGCAGGTGTTGATAAAAATAGAATATTAACTGGTAATGAAGATGTAGATACAGTTATTAAATATAAAATTAATTATAATAAAGTTAATAAAAATATTGATAAAATAAGACAAGAGTCAAAAAAGTGGCTATTAAGTTCAATTACTTATAAAGCAGAAGAAACAAAAGATAAATTTGTTAAAATAGAAGAAAAAGATTTATGTTGTGGTTGTACTGCTTGCTATTCTGTATGTCCTAAAAATGCTATTAAGATGATAAGAGATAATGAAGGCTTTCTATATCCAGAAGTAGATAAAGAAAAATGTGTTAATTGTGGAATGTGTAAGAAAGTATGTCCAATATTAAATAAGGCTAAATTAAATGAATTTAAACCCAAGGCTTATTTATTTCAAAATAGTAATGAAGAAATAAGAAAAGACTCTACTTCTGGGGGTATTTTTACTGCTATTGGTAAGTTTGTAATTAAAAATAATGGAATTGTTTATGGTGCAACCTTTGATGATAATTTTGTTGTAAATCATATTGGGGTTGAGAGTGTTGACAAACTAAGTAAGTTTAGAAAATCTAAGTATGTTCAAAGTAATCAAAATAATTGTTTTAAAGAAATAAAACAATATTTAGATAATGGCAAATTAGTTTGTTACAGTGGTACTCCGTGTCAAGTTGGAGGGTTAAGAGCATATTTAAGAAAAGATTATGAAAATTTGATACTTGTTGATATAATGTGCCATTCCGTTCCATCTCCTTTAGTGTTTGAAAAATATAAAAGATATATTTTAAAAAAAATGAATGCAAACAAGATATTGAATATTAATTTTAGAGATAAAAGTAAATATGGTTATAAGTATTCAATGATGACTGTTGAAACTGATAATGGAATATACAGTCAAGGGATAGATACTGATCCGTATTTGAGAGCATTTTTCGGTGATACCTCAGTAAGACCGTCTTGTTATAATTGTCATTTTAAAACTATGAAGAGAGTAAGCGATTTAACCATTTGGGATTGCTTTAATATAAACGAAATAGATAAGTCTTTTGATGATGATAAAGGTACAACAAGGGTATTAGTTCAATCAGAAAAAGGCGAAAAATTATTAGAAAATTTAGATAATGTTAGATTAAAAGAACTTGATATAAATATTGCAATCAAAAAAGTTAAAGAAATGACTAATAGTGTTAATTACAATAGCAAAAGAAAAGAATTTTTTGAAAATATAAATGATGATAATGCGTTTGAAAAATATTATCCTACTAATTTTAAGACAAAAATAAATTCTTTTGTTAGAAAAACACTGGCTGTTACAGGAGTATATAGTAGTGTTAAAAGTTTTACTAAAAAAATTTTAAGAAAGTAGAGTGAATTGATTTATGGCTAAAATATCAGTTATAATGGGAATGTATAATACACCAAGTAAAGAGATGCTATCCACTTCATTAAAATCCATATTAAATCAAACATTTAAAGATTTTGAATTAATAATATGTGATGATGGTTCGTCTAATGACTGCATTAAATGGGCTAAAGAAATATGTGTTGGAGATAAAAGAGTTAAATTTATCAAAAATGATTGTAATAAGGGACTAGCCTATACTCTTAATCATTGTTTAGAAGTTGCTACCGGCGAATATATTGCTAGAATGGACGATGATGATGAGTCACACTTAGATCGTTTTGAAAAACAGGTTGAATTTTTAGATGAGCATAACGAATATGGACTAGTTGGTTCAAACATGAATCTTTTTGATGAAGAAAGAGGAATTTGGGGATTGAGAAAATATCCTGAAATTGTAAAAAAAGAAGACTTTTTATATAGAGTAGCTGTTCCACATCCAACAATTATGGCACGCAGAAGTGCATATGATATAGTTAATGGATATAGAGATTTACCAGAAACGCTAAGAGTAGAAGATTATGATTGCTTTATGAGAATGTTTGCAAGAGGTGTGAAAATGTATAATTTTCAGGAACCATTATTTAATTATAGGGAAGATTCTAGGTGTGCTAAAAAGAAAAAGTATAAATATAGATTTAATGAGATGTGGGTAAGAAAGAATGGATTTAAAGAACTAAGCATAAATAAATTAAAATCTGTTCCTTATATAGTAAAGCCATTGATTGCCGGTTTAATTCCTCAGAAAATTATTAAACAAGGTCAAAAAAGGTAGAGGATATGGTTTATTATTTATTATTTTTTACTTTTCTTTTCTTTTTCTGTATTTCTCTTATAAAAGATAAAGATTTTTTCTCTCCCTATTCATTGTTTTGCCTCTCATATTTATTTTCATCAATATTATTATTACTTAACTTTAAAATATGGGGAGTAACCATTGAATTCAATACGTATTTTTTGCTCACCTTTGGAGCGATAGTTTTTGGAATTGCTTACTATTTTCCGTTCAAATTTATACTAAAAAAAAGAAAAAAAATAAATGGAGAACAAGTAAAAAAAACACAAATTATTTGTCCGACAAAAAAATATTTTTGGGTTATTGCCATAGAACTTATCATTCTTTTGCTATATACATATTTTTTTGTGAAAGCAGTTGGCCTTACTTCACTATCTGATTTTTCAAATATTATGCATAATTATAGATTGAATACTGCTTATGGCGACGGTATTGATTCTTATATTCCGTCCGTAGTTAGCCAATTAAGAAAATTTAATTGGGCTGCTGCTTTAGTTTCTGTATATATCCTTATTAATAATATGTTTGCAGCCAAATATGAGGAAAAAAAATATAAAATCGAATTAAAATATATTATATCAATTTTGCTATATTTACCATTGACTGTTCTAGCGGGTGGTAGGTTTGATTTAATAATCTTTTTACTAAGTACATTAATAATGATAGTAGTTATTTTTAATAGTTTTAGAAATAAGTTTTCTTCTAGTTTTAAAATGATAAAGAAATTTTTAATAGGTCTTGTAATTATACTTGTTATATTTTCAACAACTAGGACATTATTTGGAAGAAACTCTAATGGTGATTTATTTGAACACATTTCAAAATATTTTGCTGGTCCAATAATTAATTTAGATTATTATCTGCGTGGCAATTTCATGGATAACTATATCCATTTTGGACGAGAAATATTCAAAGGAATTTATGATTTTTTAGAAAAGTTAGGTTTGGTAAAATTAGAAGAGTTGAGTAGAAAATTTGTTGTAATAAACGGTTTGGAATTTGGCAATGTTTATACCGCTTATAAATATATGTATTCTGCTTGTGGTTTGATTGGAGTTGTATTATTTCAATTAATTTTGGGCCGTGTATTTGCACTTATGTATGATAATATTAAAAAAAATAGAAATTTTGATATAAATGTTTTTGTAATATTTTATGCAATTTCATTGAGCCTTTTGATATTGCATCCGTTTTCAGAATTATTTTTTTCTACTTTAATTTCATTTAATTATTTTGTGTTATTTTTATTTATTTGGTTACTTAAATTTTTCATTAATAAAGTGAGGTTGAATTAAAATGAAAAAAAAATCCATATTTTTGATTGTAAATAAGTTATACTTTTTTGATTACGTAAAAGATGATTCAATTTATTTAATTTATAACGATAATAATAGATTGATATCTTTTTTTAGAAAAGTATGTTCAAGGTTATTTCCGGGGTTATTATTTTTCTTTTTTGGAAAATGGAAAAATATTTTAAATGAAGTTGATAACGTTGTTTTAATGGATAATGCATATAATTCAAAAATTAGTCAGTATATAAAAAGAAAAAATCCCAATGTTAAGGTTATAATGTATTATTGGAATGTTGTTAATGATGGTAATAAATTTATTTTAGATGATAAAAATATTGATTCATTTTGGACTTTTGATGAATTTGACTCTAAAAAGTATAATATGAAATTTAGCCCACAATTTTATTATCCATATCCTTTAGATAACCATCAAGATATTAAGAATGATGTTTGTTTTTTAGGAGCTGCTAAAAATAGAGAACAAATTATTTTAAATATCGAAAAAATATTAAAATCTGCTGGGCTTAAAACAAATATAATAATTTCACATTCTGGAAGTAGTTTTATTTCATATCATGATTATTTAACTATGATTTTTGAAAGTAATGCTGTATTAGATGTTGTTGGTGATAATCAAATTGGTATAACTCTTAGATGCTTAGAATCAATTTTTTACAAGAAAAAGTTAATAACAAATAATAAAAATATAGTAAATTATGATTTTTACAATAAAAATAATGTATTTATTGTGGGAAAAGATGATATTAATGATATAAAGAAATTTTTAGGTACTAAATATACTGATATTCCTAGCAAAATAAAAAATAAATATTCCTATGAACAGTGGAGAAAAAATATGAATGAGGAGGATATAAAATGAAAATCGCTTTAGTAGGTGCTTTTGATCGATATAATTATGGCGATATCTTAATGCCAATAATAATGCACAATCAGATAATCGATAATTTGAATATCAAAAATATCGAGTTTAGTTATTATGGTTTATTTGAATCTGATATGTCAAAATGTAAGGGATATTCAACCAATGCTTTATCAGAATTAAAAAATAAAGAAGTTGATGTTGTAATATTTGTTGGCGGTGAAATATTAACTTCAAGGTATACAGGAATGTACTTAAATACTTTAAACAATAAATTTAAGATATTCTATTTTAAGTCAATGAGGAGATTGTTTAATTCATTTACAGAAAATATTTGTAGAAAAAAAACGGGATTAGGTTATTTAAAACCTTGGATTCCTAATAAGAATGATTTTAAAACTCACAAAATAATTTATAATACAGTCGGTGGGAATTTATTTTTTGGCACTGATAAAGACAATGTTACGTCTGTAATTAATAATATTAATTCGTTTGATTATGTCTCTATAAGAGAAAATAAAACATATGATGCAGTTAAAAGTGTAAGAAATGATGTTTTTTTGTTTCCAGATTCTGTTATTTCAATTTCTAAATATATAAGTGAACAAGAAATTGAAAAGAACATTTCAAAATCAAAAAAAGAGTTTATTGATAAATTAGGAAAATATTTTGTTTTACAAGTTAATAAGATTATTGGCTTGAAAAATATTGAATCTCTGGTTGAAGAAATATTGAAAATTGAGGATAAATATGGTGCTAAATGTATTTTACTTCCTATAGGGTATGCTCAGGGACATGAAGATACTGTACCATTATCAATAATAAATCATAAAATAAATAATGAAAAAACTATTTATTTTGATTATAATAATATTTATGAAACTTTATATATTTTAAAGCATACAACTTTATATATAGGAACTAGTTTACATGGTGCAATAACCGCAATTTCATATGGAATTCCGCATTTTGCATTGACAAATAAAATAAAAAAATTAGTTGATTTTTTGGAAACTTGGAGTACAACGGATATTATTTATTCTGATGTTGATAAAATTAGTGATAATTATGAAAAGGTTGAACAGAATTATAGTGAGTTCAAAAAGAAGGTAGAAATTCAAAAAGAAAAGATGATTAAATTAGTAGATAAAAATTTTCAAAAAATTAATCAGATAATATTAGAGGAAAATAATGAATAGCAAAAAAGAGTATATAGTAAACACAATTACCTTATTAATAGGAAAATTTTCTACTCAGTTTGTTTCGTTTCTTTTAATACCTCTTTATACAAGATTTTTAATTGCAAGTGATTATGGATTTATTGATTTAATTCAGACATATATAACATTATTTGTACCAATTTTTACACTGAAGTTGGATAGTGCAACATTTAGATTTTTGATAGATTGTCGAAAAGATGGCAAGGAAAAAGAAAGAAATGAGATAGTTACTAATGTTTTGGCAATTATATTTTTTCTAACAATATTAGTTCTTTTTGGAATGTTCTTGTTGCGAAGAATTATAAAAATAAATTATTATGGCATAGTATGTTGTAATATTTTTGTATTGATGATTTCTAATATATTATTACAATTTTTGAGGGGCCTTGGAAAAAATAAAAGTTATTCTATATCTACAATATTAATGTCATTAGCAACATTAATATCTAATTTTGTTTTAATAATAGTTTTTAAATTTAATGCTTCATCGATTTTGATTTCTTCAACAATAGCTAATGTTATAGGAATTATTTATATATCGACAGTTTTAAGATTGCATCAATTTGTAGATGCAAAATTAATAAATAAGAAAAAAATAAAGGATTTACTTTTTTATTCATTACCAATGATTCCTAATCAATTATCTTGGTGGATTGTTAATATTTCTGATAGAACCATAATAACTCATTTTATAAATACGGCAGCTAATGCTGTATATACTGTATCTTGCAAATTTTCAAATATAGTTAATACGATTTTTGCAATTTTTAGTACATCATGGCAAGAAACAGCAAGTTTGCACATTAATGATAAGAACAGCGAAGAATTCTTGTCGGATATGATGAATTCAATATTTATTTTGTTTGCTAGTTTTTCGATTATTATGATGGCGATGATACCATTTGTTTTTGAAATAATGGTAGGTGAAAACTACAGGTCAGGTTTTAATTATATACCAATTCTTCTTTTAGGAAATATTTTTAATATTTTAGTAAGCTTACTTGGTGGTGTATATATTGCTTTAAAAATGGTAAAACAAGTTGCAAATACGACAATAATTTCAGCAATTTTAAATATTTTAATAAATTTATTATTAATAAAAAAGTTTGGTTTGTATGCTGCTTCAGCATCAACATTACTTGCTTATTTGATAATGGCAATATATAGGTATATTGATATAAAAAAATATTTAAAAATAAAATTGAACTTTAAAAAAATACTGGCTTTTTTTATAGCTTTCTTTATAAGTTCAGGTTTGTATTTTGCTAATAATTTATATGCTAACATTCTTAATTTATTATTTGTTACTGCATTTTGTATTATATTAAATAAATCATTTTTGATTACTGCCTTTTATAAAATTGAAAATAAATTTTTAAACCGTCAAAAAAGAAAAAATTGATATATTATTTCAGATATAATCTGAGTGAAAATAAACAATTGTTTTATTGACCTAATTATTTTATTTGAGTTTAACTTAAGTGGCTAATTTTAAATATTCTTATTAAACTTATTAAAATTCACATTTTGAACTATTTTCTCACTTCTTTTATGTGATGGTAATATTAAAGCGATGCTTTTTATGTTAAATTTATTTGTGGGATATATATTATTTTGTCAATTAGATATATCACTGATGGCTCTGAAAGTCGTTTTCTCTGGTTCTTGATAATCTGTTGGGGAGTTTGCAACTCCCTTTTTTTCAATCTGACGTGGAGCTTTTCTGGATAAGCCAGATAATTTAGTGAGGAGATGACTTGAAATAAGTTATCTTTTTTGAATTGTGTTATAAATAGTTATTATAATATTTTTGATTATTCCAGAAACATAGAAGATACCTTTTTAATGTTATATAAAACGATAGAGTGCTATTATAAAAAGCAAAATATAAAAGGTATTACTAGTTCATTTATTAATTATAGTATTCATAATAATTATGATAAGTTTAAGAAAAAAGACATTAGATGAAATAGAAGATTTAGCACGACAAATTATATGTTTAAGAAATAGATATGTTCATTCTGGTTATTACATTAAGAATATTGCTTAAAGATAACATTTAACGATTTAGATGGAAAAACATCTAAACTTAAAAATTATACTTTAAATAATATTGATGTTAAATGAATATATGAACGTACTAAAATATTATACTCAATTGCTATTTATATCATTTTTAAAAACATGCTAGGATATGAAAAATATAAGTTTGGAAGGATGATTTAAAGAATTTTATGATTCACTTCATATTATCAAAAGCTTGAAGCAGCAATTATAAATCATAAGTACTAATAAAAATATTAAAGTTATGCTATAATATTAGAGTATGATAAAGCGTATTTCATTTTTTAAGATGGAATATGCTTTTTTGATAGGAGAATAGTCTGATGTTGGAAAAATTGAGAAAATGTTGTAGCGTAGAGGAAATAAAAAATTTATCGGTAGTTTTGGCTTTTGGTTAATTATACAATTTTAACATTATTGTTTTTGTTGGTAACTAAATTTATTATTAATATTTATTTAGCTCTTTTGGTATTTGTTGTCATATGTGCAATAATGCTTATGACTGAAGTTATATTATTTGGATAAAAAAATATTAAGTGATTTAATGAAAGAAATGGAGATTTTATGAATAAACAGATTTACTTTAGTATAATTGAAGAAGAATTAGCAAAGTTGAAAGTTTTAATTAATACTGATAATGATTTGAACTTAAAGGATAAAAATATTTTTTTAGAAGACGAAATGGCATATTTGTTAAATTGTATATATGATATTAATTTGGTAAATACAAATTTTGAAATATCTAACTATCCTGTGATTGATTTAAAAGATGAAGTAAATAGAGTAGCCGTTCAGGTAACAACAAATACTGCTTTAAAAAAAATACAAACCACCTTGGACAACTTTTTTGATAAGGGGTTTGAAAAGAAATTCGATAAATTGCTAATAGTTGTTTTTGAAGAAAAAGATTATCGTGGGAATGTTAATTTAAAGAAAAATTTTGATTTTGATGAAAAAGAACATGTAATAACTTACACAAAGCTTATAAAAATAATTGAAAACCTACCATTATCCAAATTAGAGGTTATTTATAAGTATATCGATTTGTCATTGAGAAAGCATATCTATAATGTTGACTGGGTTATTAATAATACTAAGCGAGCGTTAAATAATTTAGATAAAAGGTATAATAGAAAGTTAAATGTTTACACTGATGAAGAAAGAAAACTTCAAAACTTTTTTATGCTTGGTGATTGTAAAGATAAAATCATTAAATTATTTAATAAGATTATTTGTTTGATTGAAAATGAAGATATAAAGACGAATATTACATTGGATGATGTTATTGAAAATTTTACTAAAGATAATCTTAATAAATTAAAAGAAAATCTTAAAACTTTTGGTACTAAGGTTATAGATAAATATGAAAGTTCAGATGAAAGATATAGTAGGAAATGCATGCTTTTTGAAGACAAGTATTTTGAATTAGCAGATTCTTTAAAGGAACTTGAAAAAGCATATTTTGCTAAAGCAGTAGTTTACAAAGGACCAGCCGGTATTGGTAAAAGTCATACAATAGCCTCTTTTATAAATGAAAATTATGTAAAAGAAGAAAAACCGGCTTTACTAGTTTTAGGTCAAGATTTTGGAAATTCAGATAATATTGAAGTTCAATTTTGCAAAATGATAGGAGCTAATAATGATTTAAATGAAGTATTACGTTATCTAAATTTTTTGGGAAAGATAAGAGAAATAATCGTACCAATAATTATAGATGGCTTAAATGAAAGTGTGGATAAAACTATATGGAAAAAGGGACTGCCTAATTTTATTGAGTGTATTTCAAAATATGACAATATAAAGATTATATTGTCAATACGTGATACATATTTTGAATTATGTACTTATGCTGGAATGTTAGATAATTCTAATATTTTAAAATATGATCACAATGGTTTTAATACAAATAGAGTTGATGCCATTAAAGAATTTTTTGATTACTACAATATAAACATGCCTTTATTTGAAACTATTAATAATGAATTTGAAAATCCTTTATTTCTGACAACATATTGTTTTACTGTTAGTAACTGTCATATAACAGTTGGAAAAAATGAATATAATAATTTTATTGAAATTTTTGACGCATACATAAAGATGATAAATCAGAAATTGCTTGAAAAAGAAAATCTTATGCTTAGTGCTGATATTGTATTAGAAGTTGTAGATTTATATATAAAAAAGTGGCAAGAAAATAAAAGACGTTTGTCAGAAAAGGAATTTCTTTCTAGCTTAAGCGAAATATGTGATCTATACGATATACGCAAGGTTGAATTATTGAAATTTCTTATTGAAAATGGATTGTTTTATAAAGAAAGAACAATTAATGGCGAAGTAATAATATTTACATATGAAAGATATGAAAAAATATGTTTTGCTAAAAGACTGCTTTCTTCACTTGACTTAGCAAATGCAGAAGAGGAATTAAAAAAATCTATAAATAGTGGAAAGCTGATGGAATATGTTTTCTATGATTATAATAATACTGTTTTTGATGAAGGCATCCTTGAAGAATTAGTAAATATCATACAGTTAAAATATCGGCTTGATTTTTATAGCCTTATTGAACAGGATAAAGTTAATGATGATATTAAAAAAATATACATAAAAAATTTAATATGGTATAAAGGACAATATAATAGTGATATTGTTATTAATAATATCAAAAAAATTAATAAAAATAATGAATTTACAAATGAAATTATTGATTTTTTTATAAAAGCATCATATTTGTTAAATAATCCACTTAATATAATATATTTGAACCAACATTTATTAAAATATAATATGGCAGAACTTGATTATAATTGGTCAATACCTGTTATTTTCTATTATTTTAATTATAGTAGAGAAGGTATTGATAAAATTACTGAGTACTGTTTGATTTACGGTAATGGCTATATGGATAATAATAGTAAGTATTTAGTTGCATTATTATTTAGTTGGCTTTTAAGTTCTAGTGATAGATATTTAAGGGATAGGTCTACAAAAGCTTTAACAAAAGTTTTGCTAAATAGTCATGATGTATCAATAAAATTACTCGAAAACTTCGAAAATGAAGAAGATATGTATATTCTTGAAAGAATAGTTGCTGCTATATATGGAAGTATTATTAGGAGCGAGAGCAATTCTTTTATTAATGAGTTATCACAAAAACTCTATGATTGGATTTACAAAAGAAAAAAAACACTTGACAATGTTGTTATTAAAATTTATGCCAAAAAATTATTTGCTTACTTAAAAAGAAAATTTAATATTTCTCTCTATGATAATATAAAAAATGAGCAAAAATCTGAATGGTATTCTTCATTACCAACAAATGATGAAATAGATAAGTATGAATATGATGAAAATGATAATAGAATATATGTTAATTATTTTATAATGCATTCAATGGTTACTGAATATGGAAGAGGAACATGCGGATATGGTGATTTTGGAAGATATGTATTAGAAGGTTTTTTACATCCATTTGAGTATATAGTAGATGATGTTCAGTTGCTTGCAAATGTTGCTACTAAAAGAGTTTTTGAGTTAGGATATAATTATAAGCTATTTAAAGAATTTGATGAGAATGTTAAAAAAATTCCTGCAATTACTAATTCATATACTGAAAGAATTGGTAAAAAATATCAATGGATAGCAACTTATGAACTTCTTGCAAAACTATATGATAATTTTAATCCCAGGTATTCAATTGATTATGACGAAATTATAAACTTAGATAAATGGAAATATTTAGATAAAAACTATCAAGAAATTAAGAAAATTTCCGATGTTAAATATGCTAGTTATGATTTAGATGAAATTACTAATAATTTGTTAACAATTGATACGACTTATCTTATTTTCAAAAATAAAAAACAAATTGACAGTTATGCAGAAGATTATTTTAAGAATAATAAATTTGACATAGATGAAAATACTGATTATTCTAAGTATGTAATAAAAGAAGATAATGGTAATAAATATATAGCTTTATATAGGAGGTTTTATGTTGAAGACAGGCAATCATATTTAAAAAATGTTGATAGAAATTCTTTTTTTATTGCTTGTACTGCAGTTGTGTTTAAAGATAAACAAAATTTATGTTTAAGTGATTGCAATCAATATGTTTATGGAACAGCCAACGAACAATATAATATACAGCTTTTTGATATTCCATATTCCTCTGAGTATGAACTTTCAAGCATTATAAAATATCAAAAGCAAAATTTGGAAAATAGCTATCTTACATGTTATGAAGATTATATTTATGAAAAAATTTATGATGATGTAACAGAAAATTCTTGCAATATATTAGTTCCACAAAAGTGGATAATTGAAGCGATTAATTTGGAGCATAAAGACGAAAAAACTTGGTATAAAGGGGAAAATCCAATATGCCATTATGTGGATTATGATGATGGTAATATGGAATTATTGATAAAATATGATGATTTTGTTGATTATCTAGTAGCAAATAAATTGCAACTTGCATGGATTATCTATTGTCAAAAAGGACATAATTTCAGAAGAAATGTCCATAGGGCAAAATTATTTTATGATATGAAAAAAAATACTTTTGATGAAGAAACAATTGATAAAGAAAATTTAGAATATGTTGATAGTGATACATTTAGATTTTATTGATGAGAAAATTTAATGATATGATACGTTATAATATTTGAAGTTACGTTATAATTAAATATTGACTATCATGTATTATATGATTATAGATAACTAACTTTTATGCTATAATCAAATGGAAATTATTGTTATTAGTTAGGAAGTGTTTAATATGTCTTATAGAAATTATTATAGGGTAGTAATATCTAATGATTTTTTAGGAGTTAGTAAAGAAATAAGTGCTCCAAATAGATATGAGTTAGAAAGAAAAGTTGAAAACCAAAAAAGAATATGGCAAGAAAAAATGGACCGGGAAATAGTTAAACATAGTAAAGAACAAACAAAAAGACAGGCAGAGTGTTTAACCGAAAACGACCAAGAAATAATGAGTCAATATGAATCTATTATTAAAAATATTTGTAAAAAAAGTTCTAATGAATATTATGATTCGTTATTAAAAAATGATAAATATAAACCATTTACTACCAACTTGATAGAGCCAGATTTAGAAGAAATTTATGTAGAGTTACAAGTTCCATATCCAAGTTTTTGGGAAAAAATATTTAAAAGTAAATTAGAAAAAAGATTAACCCAAGAAGAAAATGCTAAGAAATTATATAAAATAAGAAAAGATTATTATGATAAAGAGTTAGAAAATCAAAAAAGGATTTATGAAAATGAAAAAAATAAGTTTATAGAAGAACAAAATAATCATAATAAGACTATTTCTCAGAATAAAAATAAATACCAGAATGGTGATATTCCAGAGATAGAAAAACATTTTTCATTTGTACTTGATAGTAGTATATATCCAGCAGAATTTATAAAAGACTTTGAATTGCAATATATTAAAGAAAATAAAATTTTAGTAGTATCATATTATTTGCCTAATGAAGATCTCGTTCCTAGAACAATTCAACATAAGTATATTGCAACTAAAAACAAGATTGAAGAGATTAAATTAAATGATAAAAAATTTGAAAAATTTTACAATGATGTTATATATATGTGCTCATTAAGAACAATTAAAGAATTATTTTCTTCAGACGATTTAAATTATATAGATACGGTAGTTTATAATGGATGGTTAAAATATATTGATAAAAGCACGGGTAATAATGCTGAAAGTTGTATATTAACTGTTGAGGTAAATAAGAGTAGATTTGAGGAAATTAATTTAGATAATGTTGATTATAAGTCTTGTATTAAGGGATTAAAAGGTATTTTTGCTCCTAGTGCTTTAATGCTTACTCCTGTTGTTCCGTATTTGAATATAAATAGAAATGATAAAAGATTTATAGAGAGCAAAGAAGTTAATAATATAACAATGGACGGATTTAATTTGGCAACAATGCCTTGGGAAGATTTTGAATATTTTGTTAGAGAATTATTTGATAAAATGTTTAATGCCAATGGTGGTGAAGTAAAAGTAACTAGGGCCAGCCATGATGGGGGAGTTGATGCGATTGCCTTTGATGATGACCCAATAAGAGGTGGTAAGTTTGTTATTCAAGCCAAAAGATATAATAATGTTGTACCGGTTTCGGCAGTTAGAGATTTATATGGAACAATGATTCATGAAGGGGCAACTAAGGGTATTTTAGTAACAACTAGCTTTTATGGAAAAGAGGCTTATGATTTTGCCAAAGATAAACCAATAACTTTAATAGATGGTCAAGCCTTACTGGGATTATTAAATAAATATGGATATTCAAATTTAACTATAAAAATTGATAAACATCAGGAAAATTAATAACAGTTGTTATCAATGGTATTTTAAAAAGATTAGAAAAATATGATAAAGATTTGATAATAAAAACTAATGAATTAGGAGAATATCAATATGTCATTAGAAAAAGTAGAAAACTGTAATAAATGTAGTTTATGTCAAAATCAAAGACCTTTATTAGATAAAGAATATAGATGTGATGTTATGTGGGTTGGCTTATCGGCTAAAAGAGTTGATGATCTAAATGATTCTATTCCTCTAAGTAATGATACTAATAGTGGTAAAATTATTGAATTAATTGAACATGAATTACCAGATTTAAAATTTTATAAAACTAATTTAGTTAAGTGTTTACCATTAGATGAAAATAATAAGTTAAGATATCCAACACCAAAAGAAATGCAAGCTTGTATAAATAATTTACTTATAGAAATAGAAATCTTAAATCCTAGCATAATTTTGGTTTTAGGAAAACTAACATTTAACTTTATTGAAAAGTATTTTATAAAAAATAATATAGATAAAAGTAAACTTATTTATATTGAACATCCATCTTATATATACGTTTATAAAAGAAAATATATAGATGATTATATTAATAAAGTTGTCGATATATGTAAAAAGAAAACAATCATGTCTAAAAGAAGTTTGTTAGCATCGAGTTAAAAAACACACTTAAATATTGTCCAGGTTGCTCAAAAATACACTGGAGATACGATAAACTCTTAATACAGTACAAAAAGTATTTAAAAAAAGCGAAGCTTTTGTACTATGATACAAAAACTTTGCTTTTTTCACTGAACCTGAGATGTTAAAAGATATTGTATCAGGTACAATAAGTAGTGTTATTGCTTGCGGTATTCTTTGGATGTTAGGATTATAATGAAAATTCAAAGTGAATATAAATTCTCTTATTGTACATAATAAATTTACAAGGTATAAATTTTTGACAAATAATAGTCAAAAATACGTAAAAAATGTTGATAAAACTTGCAAAATAAAAAACTTAATAGTAGAATAAGAAAAGAAGAGAGGAAGATAGATATGAAAAATATGAAAAAGTTCGTATTCTTATTTGTAGCTGTTTTACTTACTACTGTAAGTGTAAATGCTATGTCTAAGAATGAATTAAAAGACAAACTAACAAAATCTTACACAATTAACGGAGTTACTTATTCATTGAATAACGGAGATGCTAATATGGTAAAAAGTTATTTAGAACAAAACGAAGTTAGTGAATCTGATTGTGATTACATTGCCGCTCAAGTAGACAAAGCTGTTGCAATCCTTGAAGATGCTAAAGTTACTGATTTATCTAAATTAAGTACTAGCACTAAAAAAGAATTAAAAGCATTAGTAAATAATGTTGGTGCTAACACTAAAGTTCCAGTAAGCATTAATAATGGAAAATTATTCGTTGGTTATGTAGCTGAACCTACTAAAGCATTCTATAATGATAAAGTAAATGTTAAAACTGATGTTAAGTATACTGACGGAAATTTAGTAATTACAATTGCTTCAGTAGTTGCTATTATCGGAATCGCAACAATTGCTGTTAAAGCAAAAAAACAAAATGCTTAATTTACTAAAAAAGAGTGGGAAAGTGATTGTTAGAGAGTTAGCAATCGCTTTTTTCTTTGCTTCACTTTTAGTCTTGCTTGTTAATTTTACTTTAAAAGATAAAATAGCTACCTATATTAATTTATTTAATAAAGTAGCCATTAAAAGTACTACTAAAACTTCTAGTGATTTATCTAATATTAAAATTGATTCCGAAACAAAAAGACTAAGTCCAATTCCTGCTTATGGTGAGGCTTTTGGTACCATTAATATTCCAGAGATAGATAGAACAATAAATCTATATAATGGAGATTCTTTAAGTATTATTAGAAATGGTGCCGGACGTTATATAGGTTCTTTCTTTCCAGGAGAGGGATTACCAATTATTATAGCTGCCCATAATAACATGCGTCACTTTGGACTTATTACTAAATTAACAAAAGGTTCCTTAATTTACATTGATACTTATTATGGCAAATATACTTATGAAGTATATGATTATGAAATATTAAAAGATAGTGATTTAAATAAGAGGTTTCAAACATTCTTAGAAGAAGATGGGGAAAGAGTCTTATTTTATACATGTTATCCAATTAACGGTGTAGGGTATAGATACCAAAGATATGTAGTATATGCTAAAAGAATAGAAGGGAAAGATTTATGAGAGTAGTATTAAGTTATATAATGAAATTTATTCAAAGTATTAGTTTTTTTCTATTATCTTTAAGTCTTATTCTAATATTTACTGTCTTTAATGAAGACTATGTATTGGATCTTTTAAATAATCATAATTACTATCAAGAACTATATGATAATACTTTAGAAGAAGTATCATATTATTTAGAACAATCAGGATTAAATGAAGAGGTACTAAATAATGTAATATCGGTTAAATCTTTAAAAAAACAAATAATAACTACTATTGATAATCTTTATACTAATCAAAAGATAACGGTTAATACCGAAGAATTTCAAAATAATCTAACAACGAATATAAATAACTATATAAAAGATAATAATATTCGAGTAGATAATAAAGATACTGTTAATATCTTAACTAAAAAACTTGTTAATATTTATGAAGAAGAGATATCATACAATAATACTTTTGAAAAAGTAAGACCAATGTTTAATAAGGCTTACAAGTTAACAAAAATAGTATTATATTTAAGTATTATTGTATCTATTGTTACATATTTAATTAATAGATATATTTTTAAAGATAGAAATATAATAGCATCTTTATTTACTAATTTTGTTATTTTAGTGGGACTTGTTTTATATATTAAGTATACTATTGATATAAATAATATCTTTTTCTATAATAATTCAATTAGCAATATTTTAATGGAGTTTATAAATAGTGTGTTAAAGTGTATGCTAGTAACTGGTATAGTATCTTTTTTCTTAGGACTTTTTATAGTTTTTACAACGACAGGTACTTTTAAGGCTTTAAGAAAAAACAAAAAGTTATTTCATAGTATCTTAGTAATAATCTGGATGTTAGTAATATTTAATTTTTCTAGTCAAAATGGATCTAAATCCACTAAGACTAGTGATGTAGTTACTAGTATGGTTGTTAATGTAACTACTAGTGTTACTAATAAAGATATACCTAGAGAAGAAGTAAAGAAAAAGGTAGAAGATAGTACATTTTTAGTAAGAAAGACAGCACATTTTACAGAGTATTTAATTTTAGGTATTTTAGTATTACAACTATTAAGTGATTATACAAAGATTAATAAAAGAATGTTAATTGTTAGTTTAATTATATGCTATTTATATGCGGTAAGTGATGAAGTGCATCAAATCTTTATTCCTGATAGAACAGCTAAAGTATTAGATACCTTTATAGATGGTGCTGGTTCTTTAGTAGGAATAACTATTTATAGTATCTATCAAAGTAAATGTCGAAAAATGTCGTATTTTGACGAACAATAATTAGTTAAAAATTTATGTGGGTAAGTTATAATAACTATAAGGAGATAATATGTTATTAATAATTTTAGTGGGACTTATTTTATTCATGTTATGGTGCATGTTAAAGGTTAGTTCCGAGACCCAAAAATTAGAAGAAAAAATGTTAAAAAACACAATGAAATCCAAGAAAAATTAGGAATTGAAAAACCATAAATTCTTATCATTTAATCTTGCAATTTGTTGTGTTTTTTGCTTGCCATAAAGTATAACTTATTATATAATAATGGGAGTTAAGAGGGAATATATGGAAGAGATTAATTTAAAAGAATTGTTTGACTATTTTGTGAGCAAATGGTTTATAATTGCAATTGCTGGTTTAGTTTTTGTAGTAGCAGGTGCATCTTATACAGTATTTTTAAAAACCCCAATGTATAATTCTTATACAACAATGGTTTTAACTACTAATAATGAAAAATCTAATACTAGCCAATCAATTACACAAAATGATATTACTTTAAATAAAAACTTAATATCTAACTATCGTGTAATTATGAAATCACATAGTATTTTAAATCAAGTAATTAATAATTTAAACTTAAACACAACAGTTGAACAATTAAAGAAAAAAGTAAATGTAACAACTGAGGACGATACAGAAATAATTCGTATTTCTGTTAATAGTGAAAATGCGGAAAGTGCAAGAGATGTTGCAAATGAAATAGCTAGAGTATTTTCAAATGATGTAGCAAGATACTATAGTATTAAAAATGTTGCCATTGTAGATTATGCTGAGGCTTCAAGTAATCCTTATAACATTAGTTTATTAAAAACAACTGTTTTAGCATTACTTGTTGGAGTAGTTTTAGCTTGTGCAGCAATATTTATTATGTTCTATTTTGATACAACTATTAAGAGTGTTGAAGAAATAGAAAGTAAGATTGGATTACCAGCACTTGGCATTGTACCAATTAAATATGTACCAAAAGAGAAGAAAGGAAGAAGAAAATGAATAATGAACTTATAGTTGCTAATAATCCAAAAAGTGGTGTAGCTGAAGCAATTAAGACTATTCGTACTAATCTTTTATTCTCTTCAATTGATGAACCAGTTAAATCAATATTAATGACTAGTTCAATGAGTGGAGAAGGTAAGTCATTTGTAAGTGCTAACCTTGCTGTTGCTTTTGCTCAAGCAGGAGTTAAAGTGTTAATTGTTGATTGCGATTTACGTCGTGGAAGACAACATAAAATTTTCAATATTGATAATGAACAAGGATTATCGAATTTATTGCTAGATGATGTTGATAAAAATTATAAAAAATATATTAAGAAAACAAGATATGAAAATATTTATGTTTTACCAATGGGCATTGTACCACCAAACCCAAGTGAACTTTTAGCATCGGCTAAAAATAAACAATTAGTTAAACTTTTAAAGCAAAAATTTGATTTAGTAATTTATGATGGTGTACCAGTTGGTGGCTTAACTGATTCAATTATTATGGCTGACTTAGTAGATAAGATTGTTATTGTATCGGCCTATAAAGTAACACCAGTAGAATTCTTAGCTAATACTAATAAAGCTTTAGAAAAATTTAAGGATAAAATTGCGGGAGTTATTTTAAATAAATTCCCATCTTCAAAAGATCATTATTATAGTAAATATTATAGTTAAGTTGATTGGAGTAGTTTATGATTGATTTACATAGTCATATTCTACCTAATATTGATGATGGTTCCAGATCCTTAGAAGAATCAATCAAGATAATTAAACAAGCTGTTTCTAATGGAGTAACTGATATTATTGTTACTCCTCATTTTATATTAGGTAGTAGTTATAATAAAGAAAAAAAAGAAAATAAAAAATTGCTAGCAGAATTACAAGAGAAAATAAAAAATGAAAATATAGATATCAATCTTTATTTAGGAAATGAAATATTTGTTGATATTGAAATGGTAAGTCTTTTAATAAAAAAGAAGATATCTTCACTTAATGATACTCGTTATGTTTTATTTGAATTACCAATGAATAGCAAATATAAAAACATTAGAAAAACTTTGTTCGATTTACGAAGTGCTGGTTATATTCCAGTAATTGCCCATCCTGAACGTTACCGAGTAATTAAAGAAAATCCTAAACTTGTAGAAGAATGGAAAGAAGCTGGGGCTGTTTTTCAAAGTAATATTGGTTCTTTATTAGGACGATATGGTAAAGAAGCTAAAAAAACTTTAGAAATATTATTGAAACATGAAGCTATAACTTTTTTAGCAAGTGATATTCATCATAGTCGTGATACTTTTTATGAAGATATACCAAAATTAAAGAAAATCCTAAAAAAAATAATAAGTGATGATTATGTGGAAGAATTATTGGAAACTAATGGGAGAAAAGTTTTAAATAACGAAAAAATAGAATTTAGAGAGATGATATCTCTTAAGAAAAATGTCTTTGGACAATACAAATAAGCCTCAAATGGGGCTTATTTACACCTTTAGAAAGTAGTGAATGTTATGAATTCAAAAATTAATGCTAGTATCGTTGGCTTTGCTATTGGAGAGGCTTTTGGGTTACCACTTAATTATGAAAGAAAAGAAAAATTAATAAATAAACCTGTAACTAAAATGATAAAGTGTGAAAATTTAAATATTCCTATAGGAACCTGGAGTAGTGGAACCTCTACTATTTTAGCAACCATTGATGCAATCATTACTAAAGGAAAAGTTGATTATAATAAAATAGCTGATAATCTGCTTCTTTGGTATAAAACGGCGAAATATACTGCTACTAATAACTTAATTGATATTGATTTTACAAGTAAACATGCCTTAAATAAATATTTCGAAGACAAGACTGATGCTACTAAATTAGGAGGTACTGGCTATAGTGATTGTGGTAATGAATTTTTACCGAGATTAATACCAATTGCCTTTTATCTTTATTATACTAAAGCTCGTGATTATACAATTCATTCTGTTGTAAAAAATGTAACCTTTATAACTCATCATAGTGAGATTCCAGTGATGGCAGCTTATATATTTACTAAATATATTATTTTTTTACTTAGAGGAACAGATGAAAAAGCAAGCTTTAGTATGTTAAAGAACTTGGATTATACAATGTATTTTAAAACAGAAACAATAAAAGAGTTCGAACATTTATTAAAAGATAATATTTATAATTCGTCACTAGAAATGATTAATTCTAATAATTATGTAGTAGATACATTAGAGGCTTTCTTTTATTGCTTTATAAATTCAGATAACTTTAGTCAAACCCTAATTGGAGCAGTAAACTTAGGCGGACAAGCATCAACTTTAGGTGGACTATGTGCGGGAGTAGCAGCTATCTACTATGGTTACGATAGTATACCAGAGAAATATTTAGATAATTTACAGAAAAAAGATTATTTGTTAAAAATGGGAAATACTTACGAAACAACCTTAAATATGTTATAAAAAATTTAGGTAAAAAAATTTTTTAAAAAAATTTTAAAAAAGTACTTTACAAATAGTAAAAAGAATGGTATGATTAAATCACTTAATAGTAGAGAAAGTACTGCTGTTAGAAGTAAGAATGATTCTTACTTAATTAATAATAAATGTTATATTTATTTAATGATTTTTTAAAACCCTTTGATGGTTTGTTTACAGTATTTATACTCGTTTATCAATCTATTAAGTATATGCTGCATATGTGGAATATTGATAAAAATATATGACTTTTATCTGTCAATATGAGTTATATATTAGGAAATCCACAACCAAGGTAATATGTTTGACAGACTATTATCTTCGTAAAAAGACCTACTTAGATTAAATTCTAAGAGGTTTTTTCTTTTCTTTAGAAGTATATTATGCTACAATACTTAAAGACAGTTGGCTAGAGGGTAGTAGTATGCAGAATAATAACTTTTTAAATTATCTAACCACAATAAGTGATGAAGATATTAGAAAATACATAAATAGTAAAATTAAATATTATCGAAATACATATAAAATAAATAAAAGCTTAGGAGTAATAAGTCCTCTTAAATATTCACTACCATATTATGGCTTTATAACTAGTAATATTGAAATAAGATATAATTTAGAAAATGACTACTATTTAGTTAGAAAAAATAATTATCTTTATGAATTTATTAAATATTTACAAACTAATAAAATATATAATAATAATGAAGCTATTTTAATATTACCAGTTTTTTTAGAAAATTATTTTGGAAGAAAGACTAGTAGGTTAAAAAAAAGAGAAGATGTTTTAAATAAAGAAAGTGATAGAGAAATAATATTAAATGATATAGAAGATTTAAAAGAAGAAAATGTATCTACTTCACTAGAATATAGTTTAATGGCTCAGAATATATTAACTTTCTTAGGATATGATGCTATATTTTTAATAGGATCATATAAGAAAACAAGTATTAATGATTTTTATAGTTTTAATATTATTATGATAGATAATAATTATTACTTATTTGATTTTTATAATCCGATTAATGTTTATGATAAAACAGGAGAGGTTGTAAGTAAACAGCCTTATCAAGTAAAGATAAATAGTAATGATATTGATTTATTTTTACAGGGATTAAGACCGTTAGTATTAAAAGAGTATAAAAGAATATTAACTAATCATTTATATCAACAAGTTAATACAGATGATTATAGAACTTACATTTTAAATGAAATATATAATTAAGAACTAATTCTAATAATAAAAGAGTTATTTTAAAACTTTTTTAGATAAATTAAAGGGAATTAGTTGTTTTTTTATAGCGTTTTTCCTATAATGAAAAAGGTGATTGAAATGAAAGATTTACGTGTTGTATTTATGGGAACACCGGATTTTGCTGTTCCTGTTTTAGAAAAATTAATTTTAAATACGAATGTTTGTTTGGTAGTAAGCCAACCTGATAAAGAGGTTGGACGTCATAAGATACTGATGCCAACACCAGTTAAAAAGAAAGCTTTAGAACATAATATTAAGGTTTTTCAACCTAATAAAATAAGAACTGATTACGAGGCTATTTGTGATGCTAAACCAGATATTATAATAACTTGTGCTTATGGACAGATTATTCCCAAAGTATTACTTGATTTACCTAGACTTGGATGTATTAATGTTCATGCTTCTTTACTTCCTTACCTTAGAGGGGGAGCACCTTTACATCATGCAATAATTGATGGTTATGATAAAACTGGTGTAACTATTATGTATATGGATGAAGCTATGGATACAGGTGATATTATTAGTAGCGTTACTTATAAAATAAAAGATACGGATAATGTTGGTAGTATTCATGATATCTTAATGGAAATGGGTGCTAAGTTATTAATAGAGACTTTACCTAGTATTATTAATGGCACTAATAAAAGAGTTAAGCAAGATAATCTAAAAGCTACTTATGCATATAATATATCAAGAAGTGATGAACATTTGGATTTTACTAAAGAAGGAATAACTATTGATAGAAAGGTTAGAGGATTAAATCCTTGGCCACTTGCTAATACTTGCTTTGATGGTGAAGAAGTTAAAATAATAAGTGGTTATTTTGTTAAAGGTAAAAGTGTTCCTAATAAGATTAATATAGTAACTAAAGATAATTTAGGAATTGGTTGTAGTGATGGAATTTATTATGTAACAGCAATTAAACCTAGTGGTAAAAAAACAATGGATATTAAGTCTTATTTGAATGGTGTTAATAAAGATAAATTGTTAGCTAAAAAGATTAGTTAGTTTAAAGTTAAAAGATGCTTATATTAATTAGGGTGAATTTGGATTATGTTTAAAAATGATAAAAATAATGATGATACATTAAATGATAATAAGTTAAAAGATGATAAGCTAAAAAAGAAAATAATGGTTAATATGATTACGACTTTAAGAGGAATAGGGGGTATTTTACTTGTACCTATATTCACGATATATGGTAGTATTCCTGCTGCTATTTGGTTTATTTCTTTTATGGCAACAGATTGGATAGATGGTTATCTTGCTCGTAAATATGAGGTTTCAACTTTCTTTGGAGCTTTACTTGATGGCATGTTTGATAAATTATTTGGCTTTATTTCTTTTTTTCTTTTAGCTAGTATTAGTCCTAGTTATGTTATTCCTCTTATATTTGAAGCTGGTATCTTAGGATATGGTCTTTATAGTGCTTCTAAGGGTAATAATATTAAGTCTACAATTGTTGGTAAAACTAAAATGTGGTTTTTAGCCTCTTCGGTACTAATGGGAATTTTAAATACTGATTATGTAGCTTTAGAAGGTCTTTTACAAACTCTTAGTTTAACTAGTGTTTCTTTAGATAATTTAGTTAGATTAGAACAAGTAACTAGGAAGTCTTTAATAGGAATGGAAGCTTTAAGTTTAGCTAGTTATGTTGTAAAAGATAAATTAGAGGATAAGAGTAAGAAAGATAAAGTACCTTTAAAAGTAAAAGATATTAAAGATGTTTTATTAACTAGAGATAAAAATATTAAAGAAGAAGTAAGTTTACGTTTATTTGATACTAAGTATTATGAAGAAAATAAAGATAAACCATTAAGTTTATTACTTACTTTAAAAAAACATGAAAATAGTTAGGATACTTAATAACTTGCAAAATACTTTTAAATATGATAAAAACTTATTAGATAGAAAATAGTAAGGAATAAAAATTATGATAGGAATGGTAATAGTAAATTATAATGATTATGAAACAACCAAGAGATTACTTGATAATGTTAAAGATTATAAAGTCTTAAAAGAAATAGTGGTAGTTGATAATAGGAGTACTGATAATTCCCTAGAAGAGTTAAGAAAATTAAAGAATAAAAAGATTACTATTATAGATAGTGGGGAAAACAAAGGATATAGTTATGCTTTGAATGTGGGATGTAAGTATTTGATAGATAAGTATAAGTCTTTAAATATAGTTATTTCTAATAGTGATATTATTATTGATAATGAATTAGATATTAAAGACTTAAATAGTTATATAAGTACTAAGAATGTCATAGTAGGACCTACTATTATTCAAGGTAATGACTTAAATAGAGGATTTAAAATACCAACACCTTGGCAGGATATTAAACAAAATATTGTCTTCTTTGGTAAGAGGGTATTAGCTAAGGAGTTAAGTTATCCTGATAACTATTATCATAAAGATATAAGTAAAGTTGATACAGTATCAGGGTGTTTCTTTATGATATCTAGTAAACATTTAGAAGATATGGGTTATTTTGATGAAAATGTTTTCTTATATTATGAAGAAAATATTATGGGAATTAAGACTAAAAAGTTAGGTAAGAATATTATTGTTTGTAATAATGTTGATGTTATTCATGATCATTCGGTTTCTATAGATAAGAGTTTAAAAAGAATTAAGAAGTATGATATCTTAAAGACTAGTCAAGAATATTTTGAAAAAACTTATAACGGTGCTAATAAGATAGAATTATTTTTCTTAAAAGTATTTAGGTATTTAACAAGAATTTTATTATTAATTAAGTATTTAGTAGATTAGGATTTCTTTAATAAGAAGTTCTAGTCTTTTTATTTATAGTCTTTTTACCCGTAGTAAAAAAATTTTAAGAAAGTAGAGTTTAAAGAAGATATTTTCTTAGCTAACTAGGAATATTTTCTTAATTAGGTGTTTTTAAATAAGAAAAATTATGATAACATAGTAGATGGATACCAAGACTAGTTAGTTAATAAGAATAGTGATAATTGGTATAATAATTATAAGGATGATGATAATGAAAAATAAAAAGAGTGATTTAGCGATTGACGTTAATCATGTTACTAAAACTTTTAAGTTATATTCTGATAAGCCTCAGACTTTAAAAGAAAGGCTAGTTCGAGGGTGGAAGAATAAGACCGAAGAAAGAGTAGTTTTAAAAGATATTAATATTGAGATTGCTAAGGGAGAAACGGTAGCGTTAATCGGGGTTAATGGTAGTGGTAAATCAACATTACTTAAGTTAATGACAAAGATAATTTATCCTAATAAAGGGACTTTAAAAACCTATGGTAAGTTAACTTCTCTTTTAGAGTTAGGAGCAGGGTTTCATCCGGATTTTACGGGAAGAGAAAATATTTATTTTAATGCTGCTATCTTTGGGTTAACTAAAAAAGAGATAGATGATAGATTACAAAGTATTATTGAATTTAGTGAGTTAGGGGATTTTATTGATAGTCCGGTACGTACTTATTCATCAGGTATGTATATGAGACTTGCTTTTAGTGTTGCTATTAATGTTGATGCCGAGATTTTACTTATTGATGAGATTTTAGCTGTAGGGGATCAACATTTCCAAGATAAATGCTTTGCTAAGTTAGAAGAACTTGCTCAAAGCAATATGACAATAGTAATTGTAAGCCATAGTCTGGATTATGTTAAAAAGTTATGCAACAGGGCTATTTGGATTAATGAAGGAGTCGTTGCTAGGGACGGTAAATGTAGTGATGTCATTGATGAATATTTGAAAGTTTGTGGGTAGGTGAAGAATATGAATGTATTTAAAGAATTATATCAATATCGAGAATTATTAAAAACTAATGTTAAAAAAGATATAAGAGGTAAATATAAAGCATCATTTTTAGGAGTTTTATGGTCATTTATAAATCCCTTGTTACAAGTAGTGGTATATGCCATAGTGTTTCCTTATATTATGAAAGTACAGACTGAAAATTATTTAGTTTTCTTAATATGTGGTATTATTCCTTGGACTTGGTTTACAACAGTAATTAGTCAAGGAACTACTTGCATTACTAATAATGCTAATTTGATTAAAAAAGTATATTTTCCAAGAGAAATACTGCCTATATCGATAGTAACTAGTGGGTTAATTAACTTCTTAATATCATGTGTGATTATTCTTATTTTTGTATTACTAGGGGGCTGCGGTATTAGTTGGCATTTGATTTTCTTACCATTTATTGCTTTAATTCAGTACATAATATCACTTGCTATTATTTTCTTACTTAGTGCTTTTAATGTATATGTTAAAGACGTTGAATATATGGTAACCTTTATAATTAATTTATTTTTCTATGCAACGCCAGTATTATATTCAACAGAGATGTTTCAAGGCTCATGGATGATCTGGCTATTTAGATTAAATCCTATGGCTCATTTAATTAATGCATATCGTGATATATTCTATGTTCATAGAGTGCCTGCTCTTGGTAATTTAGGAATATTATTAATTATTGGGATAGTTGCACTAACATTATGTTATAAAGCATTTAAAAAACTAGAGAAAAGATTTGCTGAGGAAGTATAAAATGTTTAGCTTTATTATTTTACATTATAAGAATATTGAAGAAACTATTGAATGTTTAACATATTTACAAAAACTTGATTTAAAAGATGCTCATATTATTATTGTTGATAATAATACCTTATCTATTAGTGAGGAAAAGTTAATAAAAAGATTTACTAAAGATATTTTAAAATTAGATCAAAATTATGGTTTTGCTAAGGCTAATAATAAAGGTATAGAGTATGCTAAAAGGAAGTATAATTCTAAGTTTTATATTGTTATGAATAATGATGTTTATATTAGCGATAAAAATTTTTTAAATGTTATTAGTAAAGATTATGAAAAGTATAAGTTTGCGATGTTAGGACCCTTAATAGCCTCACCTAGTGGTGAATCTGTTAATCCTTTTCCGGTTATTAAAAATATTGAAACTTTAAATCAAGAGATTAAAAGATGTGAAAAATTAATTAGTATTTATAGTAATCCTTTTAGTTACTGGTTATTAAAGACGTGGATTAAAATAAAACATTTTATAAAAAAACCAGTAAGGCCAGTAAATGGTAGGAAGGTATTAACTAAGGCGCCGTTACATGGGTGTTGTCTAATATTTAGTAATGATTATATAGACAAATATAAATATCCATTTTATAATGAAACATTCTTATTTCATGAAGAGGAATTTTTATATCAAAGAGTTATTAAAGATAATTTAATTAGTTTGTATGATCCTTCTTTAACCGTATTTCATAAGGAAGGCTCTAGTATAAAGAAAAGTAATAAAAAGGAAAGATTAAGTAAATTATTTAGAGAAAAAACAAGATTAAAATCGTTAAATTTATTATTGAAAAATATGCAGATGGGGGAAGATAATGATGAATAAGAAAATATCCGTAATAGTAGCAGTTTATAATACTGAAAAATATATAGAAAAATGTTTGCGTTCATTATTAAATCAAACTTATCAAAATTTAGAAATAATCGTGGTTGATGATGGTTCCACAGATAATTCTAAAGAAGTTTTAAAAAAATACTCACATAACGACAAAATAAAACTAATATATAATAAGAAAAATAGTGGGCTTTCCTATTCTCGAAATGTAGGTTTAGAAAATGCTACGGGTGATTATATTGGTTATATTGATTCTGATGATTACGTTGATTTAGATTATTACGAAAAATTAATGCAAGCCATTATAGAAAATAAAGCCGATATTTCTATTTGTGATATGAAAATTGTAGATGAAGAAACTAATACAGAAGTTATTTCTAAATGTTGTAATAGTGATAAATTTAATGTTTATAACGTAGTAAATAATGGGCTGGCCGCTAGTGCTTGTAATAAGTTATTTAAAAAAGAATTAATTAGCAAGTATAAATTTGCAGATGGAAAAGTAAATGAAGATATAGCCGTTGTTATTCCTACTATAGTTGAGGCTAAAAAAATTAGTTATGCTAATACTTATTATTATTATGTTCAAAGAGGTGGCTCTATTCAAAATAGTGGCTTTAGTGATAAAAGATTTGATATATTTTATGGAGTTAAAACAACTTTAGAAAGAATTAAAGATAATAAAGATTATGAATCTTTAAAAGATGCGATTGTTTTTAATCAACTAGTAGTATTATTATTGTATGTAATTCCTAAAGAGAAGAAGTTTTTTTCTAGATACAAAGTTTTAAAGAAATATTTTAGTTTAATTAATGAATATGATGTGAAAAATAATAAACTATATCAAAAATTCTTAAATCAAGAATCAAGAATTAATAAAATTTATTATTCTAATTTAGTAAATTTAAATGTAAAGAGACTGTTTATTTTAGATAATCTTTGGATAAGTTTATATCATTTATTACGAGATGTTAAACATATAAAGCAAAGGAACATAATTTCCGATGTTTCTTTAGATGATCTTAAGAAGTGTGCGATAAAACAGAATAGTTATGCTAAAACCAATATAAAGATATCGGTTGTTATTCCTAATTATAATTATGCTAGATTCTTATATGAACGAGTATATAGTATTTTAAATCAGGATTATCCAATTTATGAACTTATTATTTTGGATGACTGTTCAAGTGATAATTCTTTGGAAGTTATTAATAAAATAGTTTCTAATATCAATAAATATATTAATGTTAAAGTGGTTCCTAATGAAAAAAATAGCGGTAATGCTTTTAGTCAGTGGCAAAAAGGATTTAAATTAGCAAGTGGTGATTATGTTTGGATTTGTGAGGCTGATGATTATTGTAAAAAGGACTTTCTAAGAGAAGCAATTAAACCCATAAATAAAAATGAAAATATTGTCCTTAGTTATACTGATACTGGTTTTATAGATATTGAAGGAATTATTGTTAAAAATTCGTTAATAGATCAGATAGATTTATTAAAAACTGGTCATTGGCAAAAAAATTATGTTAATGATGGACAAAATGAAATAACCAATTATGCTTATCTTAATTGCACTATTCCAAATGTTTCGGGAACAATAATAAGAAAAGACGATTATGAAGAGATATTGAATATATCTAAAACTTTTAAACAATGTGGCGATTGGTATTTTTATCTTAATGCCTTAAAACGAGGTAAGATTGCTTATAACAAGAAAACCTTAAACTACTATCGCTTACATGGCAATAATATAAGTTCTACTATGAATAGAAAAAAACATTTACTAGAAATAAAAAAAATATATTCTTACTTAGAAAATAATGATAATATAAGTACAGAGCAACAAAAAAATATGCAAGATAGATTAAATTTTTTAGAACAGGTGTGGGGTATTAAATAAAATGAAAAATGAAGTAAAAAAAATGTTATTAAAAGTAACACCAAATAGTGTATATGAAAAATATAAAAAGGTCAAAAATAATAGACATGTAACTATATATAAAAATGGTAGTGAATTTCATGAATATAACGATCAATATAAAAAAGTATCTGTAATAATACCAAATTATAATTATGAAAAATACATTGAAGAAAGAATTGATTCAATTCTTTTCCAAACTTATCCAATTTATGAATTAATAATTTTAGATGATAAATCAACAGATAATTCAGTAGCAAAAATAGAAGAAATAATAAAAAAACATCCCGAAATTGCTATTAAATTTGTAAAAAATGAAAAAAATAGTGGATCTGTATTTAGTCAATGGCAAAAAGCATTCACTTTAGCAACCGGTGATTATGTTTGGGTTGCTGAGGCTGATGATAGTTGTAATAGTCGTTTTTTAGAAAATATTATGCGTGGCTTTGAAGATAAAGATGTCGTTTTGTCATATGCTGAGAGTATGCGTATAGATGAGGCTAATCGAATTATAAGTGATGATTGCCGAGATTGGATGCTAGCTGTAAGTAAAACTAAATGGCTTCATAGTTATATTAATGACGGTAAGGAAGAAATAAAAGAGGCTTTGGCTGTTTGTAATACAATACCAAATGTATCTGCAGTAGTTTTTAAAAAAGGAAACCAGGTTGAAATTATCGAAGAAGCCAAAAAATTTAAAATAAGTGGTGATTGGTTTATTTATTATACTTTGCTTAGTAATGGAAAGGTCGCATATTGTCATAAAAGTTTAAACTATTTTCGTAAACATTCTAAATCAACAAGTACAGTAGCATCACGCGAAGTTGAAATAAGAGAACTTTTAACTATTCAAAGCGATATTAGAAAAAAATTTCAATTAAATAGCGAGCAAATTCATAAACAATCATTTCGATATGGTGGTATAATTGGGGAAACTAGTGCGGAATTTAGAAACGAGGTAAGTAGTATGATAGCAAAAAAAATAGCCTGGATAATTCCATGGCCAATTAAGGGTTCTGGTGGTATTAGAACAATGATTCAGAATGCCAACTTTTTAGTAAGACAAGGTTTTGAATGTGATATTTATGTAGAAGAAGATTATGCAAATACTAATGAATCAATGAAGCAAAGAATTATTAATTATTATGGGGAATGCCTATGCAATGTTTATGTGGGAATTTCTTTTCAAAAAGAGTATGATTTAGCCTTTGCCACTTATTCTATAAAAACTCCTGATTATTTATATTATATGAATAATAATGTTAAGAAAAAAGCCTATTTTATTCAAGATTTTGAACCGTGGTTTGAACCAATGGGCGGTCTTTATTTAGAAATGGAACATACTTATAAGTATGGCTTAGGCGGTGTTAGTATTGGTAAATGGTTAGCCCATAAATTATATACAGAGTTTAATCAAGAAATGAATTATTTTAGTTTTTGTGCTGATACTAGTGTTTATAAAAAACTAGACAATGTAAAAAAGGAAAATGCCATTTGTTTTATTTTTCAACCTGAAAAGGCTAGAAGATGTAGTAATATTGGAATCAAAGCGTTAATTTTAGTAAAAAAATTACGTCCAGATGTTAAAATATATTTATATGGCTCAGACGCTGATATTAAACTTGATGTTGAAATGGAAAATTTGCATATTATGCCAATTGAAAAATGCAACGAACTATATAATAAATGCAAAGTTGGACTTTGTATGAGTTCATCAAATCCTTCAAGAATTCCTTTTGAAATGATGGCCTCAGGCTTACCAGTTGTAGATTTATATCGTGAAAACAATTTGTATGATATTCCTGATGATGGCGTTTTGCTTGCCGATACCTCTCCCGAGGCAGTGGCGAGTGCTATTATAAAGATTTTGGATGACGAAAAACTCCAAAAACAATTAAGTAATGCGGGTTATAAGTTTATGCAAAAATATCCAATTGAAAGAGGTTTTAATGAATTTTTAAAATTTGTTAATGATACAATTGATGGAAAAAATATTGCTGATAGTAATGTTGAAATGATCTATAATCGCAAACCAATTATGCCGACTAAAGAAGTAATTGAGGCTATGGATGCTATTAAAGAAGTTCCTATCGCCCCTAAAAATTCATCAAAAACAGTTAGAGATTTAGTTCGTATAAAAAGATTTATTAAAAGAAAATATGCTAGTGCTATTCATAAAATATTTAGAGTGTAAGGAGGCATTATGAAGAATTATTTATTAAATCTTTACCGGAAATTACCCCTTGATTTTCGAAAAAAAGTTAAAAATATTTTTAAAAAAGAACCACAAAATAAAGAAGTGATAAGTAAAGAAGATATTCTCTTTAACTTAAAAAAGTATGATATTATTTCTTTTGATATATTTGATACTTTAATAACAAGATGTGTTTATGAACCGGATGATATTTTCAAAATTTTAAATGAATATTTCTCTGATGAAAAATTTTTAGAAAAAAGAAAATTAGCTGAAGGGAATGCGAGAAATTTCTATCAACACGATGTTAATCTTGATGAGATTTATGAACAGTATGCTAAAGATAACAACATATCTTTAGCATCTGCTAATGCCCTAAAAAAAGCCGAAATAAATATTGAAAAAGAAATGTTAATAGCAAGAAATGATATGCTTGACTTGTTAAAAAAATTGCATGAGTTAAATAAAAGAGTAATCATTGTCAGCGATATGTATCTTCCCAAAAAAACAATAACTGAAATTCTTGATAATTGTGGTTATAAAGGTTTATATGAGCAACTATATGTTTCAAATGATATTGGCAAGAGAAAAGATGATAAATCAGTCTGGCCTTTTCTTAAAGAAAAATATCCTCATCAAAAAATAATTCATCTTGGTGATAACGATTTATCTGATGTTGCTTATCCAAAAGAGTTTGATATCGATACTCTAAAAATATTATCAAGTAAGGAATTATTACATAAATGTAGTCTTTATCCATCTTTAAAAGAATTTATTGATACAAGAACTTGCAGTGATTCTTATTATTTAGGTTTACTGTTTAATAAAAAGTTATTTAATAGTCCATTTAGTCCATTAATGATTGATGACTTTGATGATTTTGTTTATATGTTCCATGCTCCTGTACTTACAGAATTTTTAAAGTTTGTAATCGATAGTAATCAAGATAATTTATTATTTTTAGCAAGGGAAGGGTATTATTTTACTAAATTATATGATAAATATTGTGCTATTAACAAAATAGAAAAGAAAAATCACTATTATTTTCTAGCCTCCAGAAAGGCCACTAATACGGCTTCTATAAAAAATGATGAAGATATATTTAATTTATTAAAAAATGATTATAGTGGCACTTTAAAAAACTTTTTAATGAAAAATTTTCATTTTAACTATGAAAATGACGATTTTACAATAAAGTTACCGGATGATTATGATAAAGTTGCTAAAGTTGTAAAAAACAATCTTAAAAATATTAAAAATAACATCAAAAATGAAAATAGTTGTTATAAAAAGTATATTAAAGAATTAATACCTAACTATAAAAAAATTGATTTAAATTTAATTGATTTAGGGTATTCTGGAAGTATTCAATATAATCTTTCTAAAATGTTAGATAAAGGTTTAAATGGTTATTACTTAACTAATTCTAGTAGCGTTAAAAAATATTCTGAAGAAAATCATCTGCATTTTTATTTTGATATAAATGATAATACGGAATATCAAAAAATCTATCATTATTCTTTAATTTTAGAATATTTTTTAACGGCTCCTTATGGTCAATTGCAATACTTTAAAGAGCAAAATGGTAAAGTTAGTCCGGTTTATAATGATGAAACTTTAGATGAAAAAAAGAAGAAAAATTTAAATAAAATATATGATATTATTACTATTTATTTTAATGACTTAAAAATAATAAATAAATATTTAAAATATCAGCCTACTAAAAATTTATTGTGTAGAAATTATGTTGCTATGGTTGAATCGGGAATCATTTCTACAAAAGTTAAAGATGAATTTTCTTTTATGGACTCTTATAGTAGTGATATTGAGAAAAATGTCTTTAAAATTATTAGTAGGTATTAATTTGGTAGGTGTTTCAAAATGAGAAAAACTAATAAAAAGAAAAATGATTTTAATATCAAAAAATTATTTCAAAATAACTATTTTGTAATGTTTATAATGTTTTTAGTAAGTTTTGCTATCATGATATTTTTAAATAAAGGAATTGTTAAAACCCCTTATTTATTTGCTGAAGATGGAAGAATATTCTTAAATCAATATTTAGAATTAGGATTGGGTTCCTTATTTAAAACTTATGGCGGTTATTTTAATCTGTTATCCAGATTATTTGCTTTAATTAGTGTAACGATGGCTAAAATTTTTAATAGTGTTTATGTTCTTGCTAATACCCAAAAAATTTTAGCAATGGTCTTTAGTTCATTTGTTTGTGCTTACTTTGTATCTAATGAGTTTGAGGGTATAATCAAGTCTCGAAAAGTTCGAATGATTATTTCTTTCCTTTCTTTAATATTAATATCTAATTTTGCTTGGTTATTATATAACGGGGTTTCTATTCACTGGTGGTGTGGAATACTTTTATTTTTAGTAAGTTTAAATATTCTAGATAATAAATTGCCATCTTATAAAATATTGCCAATCTTAGTAGTATGTATATTAAGTAGTCCTTCAGGACTTATAATAGCCTTCTCTTTACTTTATTATATTTTAAAGAAAATAAATTGGCATCATCCCTTCCAAAATCTACTTAAGAATTATCAAAAAGATGAAATAATCAAAATAATAATTTTGGTTTTAGCGCTAGCCCTACAATCTTATGCTATTTTATTTATTACAGATGTTGATACAATAACAAGTCCATCGTTAGGTTTGAGTCAATTAAAATCATTATTGTATTGTTCATATTTGCTTACTGTTAGTTCTATAAACTTTATATTTGGTACCAACAATTATTTAAGTTTATCTAATGCTAATTTAGCAACTGTAGTAGGTTTAATTTTATGGTTAATTGTTATATATAATGCGGAAAAGCAAGATAAAATAAAATATGTCTTCTTTTGTTTAGGTTCCATATTTTTCTTGTACTTTATGATTAATTTCAAAAGAGAAGATTTCATTGGTTATTATCAGGAAATGATTAGTACCAGTTATCAAGTATGGTATCATTCTTTACCAGCACTAATTGCTTTTTATGCAGTAGTTATATCGCTATATAAAGAAAATAAATCTTCTATAAATTATTTGTATTATTCTATATTATTTATAGTCTTTGCGTCATTGTGGCATACAGTTAATCATCCAGAACTAGAAACTGCTAAAGAACTTGCTAGTGTTGCTGATTATGTAGACTATAAGAGTAATAAATACGCTTATGTTCATATTAGTCCAGACTTTTTAGATTGGTATGTAACCATTCCTGTTAATGATTCTTACTGTGAGGTGAACGATTGTGGTTCAACGATACAAAAGTGAGTTTAAATTTATCTTGTCAGGAGCCAGTAGTACTTTAATTGATTTTTGCATATATATGTTACTTAGTAACTGGCTTTCTGTATCTTTATCTAAAATGATTTCAATGGGTATTGCTTCTATTTATTCTTTTTTTCTTAATAAAAATTGGACTTTTGAAAATGGAGAAAAAATAAATAAGACTATGATAATAAAATATATTGGGGCTCAATTATTAAATATATTTGTTAATACTAGTATAAATACTATTATATATACTTTAACAAATAACAAGTTAGTATCTTTTGTTATAGCAACAGCAACGGCTATGATTGTAAATTATTTTAGTCAAAAAATTATTGTTTTTAAGAAGGAAGTTAAAAAATGAAATATTCTATAATTTTGCCTTGTTATAATGAGGCTGAAAATCTTATGGATTTAGTTAATATAATTAATAAATTTCCAAAGAAATATAAAGCAGAGTTTATTCTGGTAGAAAATGGCTCGACAGATAACAGTAGGGAAATATTTGAAAAGCAAATTCCGTTTGATAATAAGTATTTAAAAGCTGTCTATGTCGATAAAAATAAGGGTTATGGTTATGGCATTATTGCCGGTCTAAAACAAGCCACCGGAGATTATGTTGGCTGGCTTCATTCAGATTTGCAATATAATCCTTTAGATTTAACAAATTTCTTTGATTATATCGAGGAGCATAAAGACGAGAAACTATTACTTAAAGGAAAAAGAAAAAATAGAAAAATTATTGAATATATTTTTACTTTCGGTATGGGAGTATATGATTCTATTTTATTTAAGAAGAAAATGGCAAATGTAATGGCTATGCCCGTAATTTTTAATAAAGATCTTTTAGAGTATTTACCAGATTTTCCTTTTGATTTTACTATCGATATTTATGTTTATGCTTTAGCCCAAAAGAAAAATTATAACGTTTATCATTTACCAATTTATTTAAAAAATCGAAAGAAAGGTAAATCGTCTTGGAATACCGGATTTGTATCACGTCTAAAACAAAGTAAAAAAATGATGGACGGTAGTAAAAAAGTAAAAAAAGATTTAGAGGAGATGAAGTAAAATGCAAAAAGTACATTTAATAATGCCTATGGGTGGGGCTGGATCAAGATTTTTTAAAAATGGTTTTACAATGCCAAAACCGTTAATTGAAATTAATGGTTATCCATTTTTATATTGGTCAACAATATCAATTACTAATTTTATGCCTGTTAGTGATGTTACTTTTGTAGTTTTAAAGCAACATATTGAAGAATTTAATATTGATAAGGTTATAAAAAAATATTTTCCTGATGCGAAGATAGTGGTAATTCCGGAATTATTAAACGGCGCTGTTTTAACTTGCTTAAAAGGTGTTGAAAATATAAATGATGATATGCCAATTGTCTTTAATGATTGTGATCATTTATTTCTTTGCAATGATTTTTATAACTATTGTAAGGCTGGCGATTTTACAGGAGTTGATGGCGCCTTACTGACATTTACTTCAAATGATCCTAAGTATTCTTTCTTAGAATTAAATGAATTTGGTAATGTTACAAGAACAGTCGAAAAACAAGCAATAAGTACATCAGCAATATGTGGGGCTTACTATTTTAGAAACAAAAATATTTTTGAAAAAAGTACTGAGGAGTATTTAAAAGAATGTGCTTATAGTGAATATTTTGTTAGTGGTGTTTATAATGTTATGGCTAAGAATCATATGATAATTAAAAATTTTACTTGTGATTTGCATTTGCCATTTGGGACTCCAGATGAATATGAAAAGGCTAAAGATTCAGAAGGGTTTAAAAGGGTGCTAAAATGATATATTTAATCCTTGCTATTATTGTTATAGTAATTGCTAATATAATAAAAGTTTATCGTCAGGCTTTGTTTATTGAACCTTATGAGAAAGTTTCATATACTAATCTAACGCAGGCTTTAGCAATAGGAAACCTAATAAATGTAATCTTTCCGTTTAAAATAGGCTATATAGTTAGATGCTATTTAAATGGTAAACAAATGAAAAATGGGGCATCATTTTCTTTAGCAACTATAGTAGTTGAAATATTTTTAGATTTTATATTTGCCAGTTTAATATATGTTGCTTTTTGGTTATTTTCTTTAAATGATGTTAAAGATGCTGTATTTTATATTATACTTTTGTTTATTTTTTTGGGAGCATTTATCATATTAACATTATTAAAAAAACAAGTGAAATTTTTAGTTTATAAAATAGCCTCTCTTTTTAATAATAATCTAGAACTTAAAATTTTAAAATTTTTCTGGTTTTCTATTATTTCATTTGAAAATATTGTTGCTCGATTAGATAAAGCAAAATTAGCCTTATATTCTATTGCAATGTGGGTTTTAAATATACTATCTTGCTTCTTGCTTGCTAAATCTTTAACCACATTTAATATAAATATGAAATTCTATGAAATGTTTAATATGTTTTTTTCTACCAATGGTTTATGTTCATCAGTATTGCTTGAGATATTAAAATATTCACAAAACTTCATTATTATTGTGGGGTTATATTGTATTATACCTTCCTTGATTATGTATATTATTTCTTATAAAATGAAAAACAAAAATTTCCAAAAGCATTATATTGAAATACTACCACATATAAATATGACTGATAGACTTGCTTTTTTGGAACAATACTTTAATGGTGGTAATAGTGCCTATTTTAAAAAGTATATCGAATTAAATAATGATGTTGCCATTATTGAAGATTATTCGGCTGGTAGTAATGCTACAACAATGTTATGTAATAAAGACGGAAATTTATTTTATCGCAAATATTCTTTTGGTAAAGATGCTAGTAAATTATATGATCAAGTAAAATGGATTCACGCTCATGAAAAAAGGTTAACTTTAACTAAAATTGATTTTGAGTATTATAAAGATGATGTTTGTTGTTATGATATGCCTTATGTTAAAGAGGCGGTAACTTGTTTTAATTATGTTCATACCTCAACTATGAAAGAGGCTTGGAGTACTTTAAAAGCAGCATTAATTGATATTGATAAAAATTTACATAGTCTAAATAGACGTCCGGCTGATAAGGAAACAATCGAAAAATATATTTCTACAAAAGTTGATAAAAATATTGAAAAAATTGAAAAGAGTACATATTTAAAGCCATTATTAAAAAATGATTATGTTTATATAAATGGTAAAAAATATCATAATTTAGCTTATTATAAAAAGTATTTGACTCATGAACATCTTTATGAAATATTTAAAAACGATTATTATTCAGATATTCATGGTGATTTAACAATAGAAAATATAATTTGTGTAAAAAATAATAAAAAAAATTCTAAGAATTATTATATAATTGATCCCAATACGGGTAACTTACATGATTCTCCTTATCTTGATTATGGCAAATTATTACAATCAATTCATGGCGGCTATGAATTTTTAATGAATACTAAGCAAGTATCTTATGATGATGAAAAAATTGAATTTCTATTTACTAAATCATCAAGATATTATGAGTTATATAATGAATATACTAAATATTTATTAGACAAATTTAAAGAAGAAGGATTAAAGAGCATCTTCTATCACGAAATTATTCATTGGCTACGTTTAATGCCATATAAAATAGAGAAAAATGGTGAACGCTGTGTTATTTTCTATGCTGGTTTAATTATGGTTTTAGCAGAAGTAGAGGAGATGTTTGAAAAGTGAAATTAGCAATTTTCGATATGGATGGTACTTTATTTAACACTAACGATGTTAATTATTATGCATATAAAGAGGCTTTAGAAAAGTATAACGTTGATCTTGATTATGATTATTATTGTAATTATTGTAATGGCAGACATTATACTGTATTTATTCCTAAACTAGTTAATTATGATGAAAAGAAAGTTGAAGATATTCATAATTTAAAAAAACAATTTTATGCTAAAAATTTGGATAAAGTAATCGTAAATAGTCACTTATTTAATATTATAAACTTAATTCATGGTACTTATAAAACAGCGCTGGTAACAACTGCTTCTAAAAAAAACACTTTAGAAATATTAGAGTATACTAAAACTAAAGATTGTTTTGATTTGATTCTAACCGCTGAGGATGTCAAAAAACCAAAACCCGATCCCGAAGGATTTAACTTAGCAATTAATAGGTTTAATATTTTACCTAAAGATACAATTATCTTTGAGGATTCTAAAGTTGGAATTGAGGCAGCCAGAAAGACTGGGGCTGCAGTAATGGTAGTAGATAAAATGGTTTAATGTTAATTAAAATTCTATATTATCTTGAAAAAGGAGTATAGGATTTTTTTGAAGTTTAAAAATATTTTATATAAGTTTAGAGCACGTTGTTTAAATGAATTAAAAATTAAGCTTTGGTATTTAGATTTAAAAGTTTCTATGTTGTTTATAATGGTGATTTTTGTTTACGGACATAGTTTACTGTGTTATACTTGGGTTGTACGTAAGAGCGGGAAGTGTATTATGAAGAAGTTTATTAAAAATATGTTACCAGCCTTTATTATTGGTTTAATTATTAGTTTTATGATGTTTGTTTATGAACCAATTACTATGTTTTTAAATAATCCTAATGATTTATGGTTTGATATAAATACCTTATTACCAGTGGTAGGAGTTTTATTTGTTATTTGTTTACTTGTTGTTTTTATTATTTATTTATTAACTTATTTTGTTACTAAAAAAGTAATAAGAAAAGATAAAATTTTTAAATATTCCTTAATTGTGGGTTTTGTTTTACTTATTACAACCTACATTGAAGGCAATTATCTTGCCGGAATGTTACCTTCATTAGATGGGGGTGCTATTATTTGGAGCAATTATGCTAAAGCCTCTATTATATCTCTTGCTGTTTTAATAGTTGTATCAGTAATAACTTGCGTTCTGATAAAGAAAATAAAGTTAGATAAAACTATTACTAGTTTAAAATATGTTAGTTTAGCTATTGGAGCAATGTTGTTTGTTTCCTTATTAACGACTACTATGACTTCGTCTAATTTAAATAAAGGTATTAATGTAACGGCTACTACTAAAAATTTAGAGAATTATTCGGATGATGAAAACTTTATTATATTTTTATTAGACGCCGTTGATTCAAGAATGTTTAATAAAATTGCAGAAGCAAAAAAATATAATAAAATTTTAAAGGATTTTACTTATTATCCCGATACAATGTCTACATATCCCTTTACAAGAGATTCGATTCCCTTTATTTTATCAGGAATATGGAACAATAATGAAGAAGAGTTTGCTAAATATTATAGCCAGGCCTTAGATAATTCTGAATTATTAAAAAAATTATATGAAAAAAAATATGATGTAAATATTTATGATACTGAGATTATATATAATAGTAAAAATGCTTCAAAAATACAAAATTTAACTATGAACAATAAATATAATTTTCGTTTATTTGCTAATCAAGAAATTAAGTATTCCTTATTTAAATATTTACCGTTTTATTTAAAAAAATATTCTCATATTGAAAGTATGGATTTTAATAAAACTAAGATTGCTGATACCGATATTTTTGATTTAAACGATATTAACTATTACAATAATTATTTAGAAAAACAATTTGTTAAAAAATCTGAAAAACAATTTAAATTTATTCATATAGAAGGTGGTCATGTTCCTTTTGATTTAGATGAAAATGTAAATTATATTAATAATGAAGGTGGAACCTATGATCAAAAATTAGAGGGATGTATAAAGATTATCGAAAAGTATTTAAATAAATTAAAAGATAATAATGTTTATAATAATTCTAATATCATTATTATGGCTGATCATGGTTATAGTCTTGTAAGTGCGGAAGGACGGCAAAATCCCATCCTTTACATTAAAGGTAAAAACGAAGAATATAAAAAGATGAAAGTATCTGATAAAGCCATATCATATACTGATTTAAATGATGCTTATGCTGACCTTTTAAATGACAAAAAGTCTGATGAGTTATTTACGGATATAACAGATAAAAGAGAAAGAAGATATTTGTTTTATTTGTTTAATAAAGAAGACCATATGGTTGAATATACTCAAACTGGTAAGGCTTGGGATTTAAATACTTTAGTTAAAACAGGAAAGGAATTTAATAGATAAACAGGGTGAAATCATGATAGCAAATGTTTTAGGAACAATAATGTCCTTTTGTTACTCATTATGTAAAAATTATGGAGTAGCAATAATAATATTTACATTTCTTAGTAAAGTAATATTATTACCAATTAGTATTTGGGTCCAAAAGAATTCTATTAAAATGGTTAAAATGCAACCAAGTATTAATAAAATAAAAATAGATTGTTTTGGTGATAATGATAAAATTGCTGATGAAACAGCAAAACTGTATAAAAAAGAAAAATATAATGCCTTAATTTCATTAGTACCACTTATTATTCAAATAGTTTTATTAATGGGATTAGTCGAAGTTATTAATAAACCCCTTACTTATATACTAAATATTAATAGCGAAGAAGTCACTATTTTAAAAAATGATCTTATTCAAAACGATAGTAGCGTTAATCCGGAATCTTCTTCACTAGAGTTAACGATTCTTAATGATTTAAAGGCTGATAAATTAGATAAATATCCTAATTTTACTAATATAAGTAATTATCAAGAAACGGTTAAACAAGCCCAAGATTTAAACTTAAACTTTTTAGGATTTGACATGAGCTGGATTGCTGAAAGTAAAGGTGGTATTGCCATCTGGATACCCGTAATTGCAGCCTTAAGTGCTCTTATTATGTGCGTGTGTCAAAATCTTATGAATGTTTTACAACAAGAACAATCAAAACTTAATCAATGGTCAATGGTTATTTTATCAGTAGGATTATCATTATACCTTGGTTTCTTTGTCCCAGCCGGTGTTGCCCTTTATTGGACTTTTAGTAATTTATTTGCAGTTGTTTTACAATGGTTATTAAACATTTGGATAAATCCTAAAAAATATGTAAATTATGAAGAATTAGAAAAAACAACTAAAGAATTAAAAGAATTATCTAATCTTGATAAGACTAAAAAAAGAAGTAAAGAACAAATAAAAAAAGAAAAAGAAGATTATAAAAGATTTTTTAAGATTGCTAATAAACATTTAGTTTTTTATTCAGAATCTAATGGCTTTTATAAATATTTTAAAGGAATTATTGAGTATTTACTTAAGCATACAAATATAGTAATACACTATATAACTAGTGATTATAATGATAATATATTTAAACTGGCTGAAAGTAATCCTAATCTTAAACCTTATTATATAGAAGAAAAGAAACTTATTACTTTAATGATGAAAATGGATGCTGATGTAGTAGTTATGACTATGCCTGATTTAGATTCTTATCATCTTAAAAGAAGTTATATAAGAAAAGATGTAACCTATGTATTCATTCCTCATGGTATTGATAGTATTAATTTAACACAGCGTTACAAATCAATAAATGCTTATGATATATTCTTTGCTTGCGGAAAATATCAAAGATTAGAAGCCGAGGCTACTTATAAGAAATTTGGGTTGGAAAACAAAGTATTTAATTGGGGATATTCTTTACTAGATGATATGATTGCTGATTATAAAAAGGATAAAAATACTAAAAAAGCAAATAAAAATAAATCCATTTTAATAGCACCTTCTTGGCAAAAAGATAACATTTGTGATTTGTGTTTAGAAGAATTAATAGATAATTTAAAAACTAATAAGACATATAAAATTATTGTTAGACCCCATCCTCAAGAAGTAAGACATTTTGCTGAAAAATTTGATAGATTAAAAGAAAAATATAAGAATAATAAAAATATTGAAATTCAAACTGATTTTTCTAAAAATGATACTGTTTTTAATGCTGATATGTTAATTACTGATTGGTCAAGTATTGGTTATGAGTATGCTTATACGACCAAAAAACCGGTAGTATTTATTAATACACCAATGAAAATAATGAATCCTAATTATAAAGATATTAAGGTAGAACCAATAAATATTTGGTCGCGAGAAATTATTGGTAAAAGTCTAGATGTTAATGATTTAAAAAAGATAAATGCAACGATAGAATATTTATTTAAGAACGAAAAAGAATATTCTAAAAAAATTGAAGATTTATTAAATGATAGTATCTATAATTTAGGTGATTCGGCTAAAAAAGGTGCCCTTTATTTAATAGATATAGTAAAAGAAAATATAGAAAAGAGAAAAAAAGAAAATGAAAAAAATAAATAAAATTGGAATTTTATCCGTATATACATTACTAGTTATTATAATGTTAAGTGAGACTGCTTTGGCATATATTGATCCATCGGTTATGACTTACGCCATTCAAGCAGTGGCGGGAATTGTAATTGCCGTGGGAGCCTTTATCGGTATTTATTTTCGTAAAATTAAAAAGAATGTCCAAAATAAATTAGGCATAGATGAAAATAAAAATAAAGAAGTAGAATCTGATGAGATTAAAATAGAAAAATAACAAGAAGTGAGTGATTTTTATGTTGAATTTTACAGTTGGACCAGTTCAATCTAGTGAAGAAATATTAGAGATTGGTTCGGAACAAGTTCCTTATTTTAGAACTCCAGAATTTTCTAAAATAATGTTAGAAAATGAGGCTTTAATAAAAAAATTAGCCAAGGCTCCAAGTGATGCCAAAGCCGTTTTCTTAACCGGCTCTGGAACAGCGGCGATGGAAGCAACTGTTATGAATGTTTTAAATACTAAAGATAAAGCCTTAATAATTAATGGTGGTAGTTTTGGGACCCGTTTTGTTAAATTATGTCAGTTACACGGCATTGCTTATGAAGAGTTGAAGTTGGATACTGGTTGTGGTTTTACTAAAAAAGATTTAGAAAAATATGAAAATTCTAATTTTACTTGTGCTTTAGTAAATTATCATGAAACATCAACTGGTGAGTTATATGATATAAATTTATTAAGTGATTTTTGCAAAAGAAATAATATGCTATTAATAGTTGATTGTATCAGTGCTTTTTTAGCGGATGAATTTGATATGGAAAAATTAAATGCTGATGTCATGATAACTGGTTCCCAAAAAGCCTTAGCATGTCCTCCAGGAATTTCTATTATTGTCTTAGCTGATAGAGCCGTTAAAAGAGTATATAATAATGAATCAAAGTCGATGTATTTAGATTTAAAAAGTGCTTTGGAAAATGCCAAAAGAGGTCAAACACCATTTACCCCTGCGGTTTCAATATTAAGACAAATAAATAAACGCCTACATTTAATAGATGAAAATGGTGGGGTTTCAAAAAGTATTCAAAATACTAAAGAGTTGGCGAACTATTTTCGAGAATCTATTAAAGATTTACCTTTAGAAATTGTACCGGATAATTGTTCTAATGCAGTTAGTGCTCTTCATCCTTTAAAAAATAATGCTTATGAAATATTTACCGTATTAAAAGATAATTATCAAATATGGGTTTGCCCAAATGGTGGTGATTTAAAAGACAAAATCTTTAGAGTAGGACATATAGGAGCATTAACTAAGAATGATTATGATAAATTACTTGCGGCTCTTAAAACAATGCATGAACAGGGGATATTCTGATGAAAAAAGTTATTACATATGGTACTTATGATTTTCTACATTATGGTCATGTTAAATTATTAGAAAGAGCAAAGGCCTTAGGAGATTACCTAATTGTTGGGGTTACTTCGGAAGATTTTGACCGAAAAAGGGGCAAAATAAATGTTCGACAATCTCTTGCCGAACGTATAAATAATGTTCGCAGGACCGGTCTTGCCGATGAAATAATTGTAGAAGAGTATATTGGTCAAAAAATTGATGATATCAAAAGATATGGTATAGATACCTTTGTTTTAGGGTCGGACTGGGAAGGAAAGTTTGATTATTTAAAAGAATATTGTAATGTCGTATATCTACCCAGAACTGAAGGAATATCAAGTACTCAAATTCGATGTGAACAACATGAAATAAAAATGGGAGTCGTAGGTGATGATATTGATTTTCTAAATAAATATTGTTTGGAAGATAACTATGTTAATGGTATTAAAATTATAGGTATTTGTACTAATGCTCCTAAGAATGTCTTAAAAGAAAAATCACCCGTTAAAGAATTGGAGATTACTACGGATAATTTAGATGATCTTCTTAGTAAAGTTGATGCTGTTTACATTAATTCGCCAATAGATAAACATTATGATGAGATAATGATGAGTTTAAAGGCGGGAAAACACGTATTATGTGAATCACCCATTTGTAATAATAAAAAGAAATGCAAGGAATTATTTGCACTTGCTAAAAAGAAAAAGTTAGTTTTAATGGATGCTAATCGTACTTCTTATGCCATGGCTTATTCTCGTTTGTTATTATTAATTAAGGGTGGCGAAATAGGTAATGTTTTATCTGTAGAGGCTAGTATAACTAATATGAGTAGTTATATTAAAACTAAAAAGGCTCAGAGTTTTAATAACTTAGGGGCACAAGCCTTAATACCAATTCTTGATATCTTAGGGTGTAACTTTAATAAATATCATTTTTATACAAAAATGACTACCGATAATAATGACTTATTTACTAGATTAGATTTAGTATATGATAATGCTATTGCAACACTAAAAGTAGCCGAAGGGGCTAAATCCGAAGGCGAATTAATAGTAACCGGCACTAATGGTTATTTAATTGTTCCTTCTCCTTGGTGGAAACCTGATTATTTTGAAATAAGATATGAAAATATGAATAATAATAAAAGATATTTCTATCAATTAAATGGAGAAGGAATAAGAAATCAATTATTATCATTTATTAATGCTATAAATGGTAATAAAAATTCTATGAATATTCAAGAAAAAACATCAATTACTATTTGTGATTTTATGGATAAGTTTCAAAATAATAAGAATTTAACTATCTTCTAAAAATTTTATTTTTGGCTTTTAAAATATATTGTGGTATATTAGTATTGTAGTGGAGGCAAAAATGCGTAAGAGAAATGGATATACTTTTATTGATATGTTAGTAGTAATAGTTACTTTAGGTTTAGTAACATTATTTACAGTACCTAAACTTAGTCATGCTTTTGAAAATGATAAAGATACTTTATATGATGAATCATTAGAACTTTATCTTAATCAAGCCACTAAGTATGGTAATACTATTAAAAATGAAGTAAAAGAAAATAATTCTTATATAGTAACAATTAAAGACTTAGTAGATAAAGGTTATATTGGGAGTACTAATGGTGATGTTACAGACATAAGAGATGGTAGTTCTATGTTAAATATGAAAATCCATCTTATTTATGATGAAGAAAAAGATACAGTGTATGCTGAAGTAGTTTAAGAAGTTTTTATAACTTCTTTTTTGAATGAAAGGAAACTTATGAATTATATTTTAATTGCTAATGTTAAAGATAAAATAATAGAAAATAAATATTTAGAACAATTTAAAGGATATATGAAAGTGTATGATACTGGTAACGCTTATATCTTAAAACTTAAAAATTCTAATTTGAAATTTGAAAGTATTTTATGTAAATTAACTTTAGAAATTATTAGTAAATATCAAGATAGAGGGATAGTTGTAATTGATATGACTGATACTTATGAAAAAATAAGTGAAACTATTAAGAATGAAAATGATATTAAAATAACTGATAAAAGGGTAGTAATGCCAATAAGAAAGGTCATTTTAGACTACTTTTTAAAATCTTAAACATAGATTTAATAATGTTACTTGCACAAAATCAAGAATAATAAATGGCTTATTTAGCACAAAATCAAAAATAGTAGTGAAAATTTGTCAAGAAAGTGTCAAATTTTTAAGAAAACTATGATAAAAAAATAAAAAAATAGTATGATAATTTATGTAAGGGAGTGATAAATATGTTATATCCATCTATTGATAAACTTTTAAATATTGTTGACTCAAAGTACAAATTAGTACACATTGCTTCACGTCGTAGTAAGCAAATGATGGAAAATCATCATTTTCAAATGAATGAAAATGAATACAAGAGTAAGAAAGAACTAGGAAGAGCCCTTGAAGAATTAGAAAAAGGATTAATCAAGGTTGAAAACTAGTTCTTTTTTATTTTGATTCAAAAAAAATCCTAGAATTTTCCAGTTTTTAAGTGTATAAAAGACTTTGCCGTGTTATACTTAAAAAGGATTAGAGGAAAGGTAAATTTAAAATGGAAAAAGTATGTTTAGTTGATGGTAATAATTTAATGTTTAGAGCATATTATGCTACGGCCTATAGTGGTAATATGATGAAAAACTCTAAAGGATTTCCTACCAATGCATTATATGGTTTTGTTAATATGATGCAAAAAATAATTGATGAAGAAAAGCCAAAGTATATTATGGTGGCTTTTGATATTGGTAAAAACTTTCGTAAAGAAAAATATGATACTTATAAAGCAGGAAGAAGCGAAACTCCTGAAGAATTAAAATTACAAATGCCTGTTGCAAGAAAAATCTTAGAAGCAATGGGAATTAAGTATTATGAGTTAGAGCCATTTGAAGCGGATGATATTATTGGAACGTTTGCAGAGGCCTGCAACAACAATAAAGAATATGATGCAACAGTTATTTCTAGTGATAAAGATTTGTTACAATTAATTACCGATGAAGTCGAAGTAAAACTATTAAAAACAAAAGATTATATAAGATATAATCCTGAAAGTTTTAAAGAGGATTGGGGTTTTACTCCAATTCATATGATAGATTATAAGGCTTTAGCGGGAGACTCATCAGATAATATTGCTGGTGTAAAAGGAATCGGTGATAAGACCGCAATTAATCTTTTAAAAACTTATGAAGATTTAGATGATATTTATAATCATATTGATGATATAAAAGGTGCTGTTAAAACTAAGTTAATAAATGATAAGAAGTCTGCCTATACTTCTAAAGAAATGGCTACTATTTATAAAAAAGTTCCTATTGATATTAATTTTGATAATATCAAATATAATGGTCCTAAATTAGAAGAATTAGCTAATATATTTAGCGAATTAGAATTCTTTTCATTATTAAAAAATACAAGTACAAAAAGTAACCAAAAAGAAATAAAGTTTACAACTATTTTAGATGCTAAAGAAATAGAAGATGCTGATACTTATGCTTACTATATAGAATGTGATAAAGAAAATTATCATGATGCTAATATTATAGGAATGAGTGTAGTTACGAAAAAGAATAATTATTATGTACCTAAATTATTAATTAATGATACTCTTAATTATTTAAAAGATAAAATAAAGTATACTTATGATTTAAAAAAGAATATTTGTCTTTTAAAAAGTGAAGATATTTTAAGTAATACTATTTTTGATACGATGATTTCTTCTTACTTATTAGAAGAAAATACGAAGGAAGATATTGCTTACTTGATGATACCTAAGGATTATAAGGTAGAATTTTATGATGCTTCTTTAAAGAATGGTTTTAATTCTAAAGATATAGTTACTAAAGCACGTTTTATTTATGATACTAGAGATGATTATTTAAAAAGAATTAAATTAGAAGATATGGAAAGCTTATTTGCTAATATTGAAATGCCTTTAATTAAAGTTTTAGCTAATATGGAACTTAATGGTATTAAATGTGATAAAGATGTTTTAAAGAGTATGTCTTTAGAAGTAGAAAAGAAAATAAAAGATATTGAAGAAAGAATCTATTTTGAATGTGGAGAAACCTTTAATATTGCTTCTCCTAAACAATTAGGAGTAATTCTTTTTGAAAAATTAAATTTACCATATGCTAAGAAAAATAAGTCAGGTGGTTATAAAACTGATGTTGATACTTTAAAAAAATTAGTTAATTATAGTCCTGTAATTAGTGATATTTTAGAATTTAGAAATTTAAATAAACTTTATACAACTTATTTAGAAGGACTTATTCCTTATATTAAAGAAGACGGTAAGATTCATACTATTTATAAACAGAATTTAACAAGAACGGGTAGACTTTCATCAGTTGAACCTAATATGCAAAATATTCCTGCTAAAGATAGCGAGGGCCGAAAGATAAAGAAGGCTTTCTATCCAGAATATGATTATTTATTAAGCTGTGATTATTCTCAAATTGAATTAAGACTTCTAGCTCATATTAGTAAGTCTCAAGAATTAATTAATGCCTATTTAAACGATGAAGATATTCATACTAAGGTGGCTGCTGATATTCATGGTATACCACAAAGTGAAGTAACACCATTAATGCGTAAAACTGCTAAAGCTGTTATTTTTGGTATTGTTTATGGAATTAGTGGTTTTGGCTTAGGAGAAAACTTAGAAATACCTGCTAAGGAAGCTAAAAAGTTTATTGAAAAGTATTATGAACTGTATCCAGGTGTTAAAAGATATATGGATGAAATCGTAAAAGAAGCTTACGAACGAGGCGAGGTTAGAACACTTTTCAACCGTAAACGTACTATCGATGAACTAAATAATAAGAATTATATGATTAGACAACAAGGAGAACGTATTGCTCTTAATACCCCAATTCAAGGAACTTGTGCTGATATTATGAAAAAAGCCATGGTAGAAATATATAGGTCTTTTAAAGAAAATAATATTCAAAGTAAAATGTTATTACAGGTTCATGATGAATTAATATTTGATGTTAAAAAAGCAGAAAAGGATCAAGTAATAGCAATTGTTAAAGATAAGATGGAAAATGCTATTAAACTTGATGTACCAATTAAAGTAAGTAGTGATTTAGGTACTAATTGGTATGATACTAAGTAATAGTAAAGTATTGTAAAAAAACATAAAAAAGCATTTACAATATTAAAAGAAAATAATAAAATAAACCCTAAGAAAGAAGAAGTAGTATGCCAGAAATAGCGGAAGTAGAAACAGTAAGAAATGTCTTAAAGAAAAGTATTTTACATAAAAGAATAATAGGTGTAGATATTTATTATGATAAGATGATTGAAGGCGATGTAGAAGAATTTAAGAAATGTCTTATTAATAATGAATTTGTAGATATAAAAAGAGTAGGTAAATGGTTAATATTTGAACTTAATAATTATTATATGTTAAGTCATTTACGTATGGAAGGTAAGTATTTTATTAAAAATACTTCAGAAGAAAAGGCTAAACATGAACATGTTATTATGCATTTTGCAGATAATACAGACCTTAGATATCATGATACGAGAAAGTTCGGCAGAATGAAAATTATTCCTAAATATGCTTTATATGAAACCGAAGAAATAAAAAAACAAGGTAAGGAACCAGGAAGCAAGGAACTTACCAGTGAGTATTTAGTTTCTAGATTCAAATTAAAGAAAGAACCAATTAAAACAGCTTTACTTGACCAAACAATTATAAGCGGACTTGGAAATATTTATGCTGATGAAGTATTGTTTGCTAGCAAAATAAATCCAACTAGACCAGCAAATAGTATTACTGAAGATGAGGCTTTAAAAATAGCTCTTAGTAGTGCCCGTATTATTAAAAAAGCCATGGAAATGGGTGGCACAACAATTAGAAGTTATACTTCTAGTTTAGGAGTAACTGGTCATTATCAAGATTATTTATGTGTTCATAAAAGAGAAAATTTACCGTGTCCTAGTTGTGGTGAAAAGATAATACGTATTAAAGTAGGAGGAAGAAGCACTTATCTATGTCCTAAGTGTCAAAAATAATTTATGAAAACTGAAGAAAATAAAAGAACCATAAATAAAGTTGATTTTATAGAAATGAAAAACTTTAATAATTATTTACTTGATAGTGAACTTTATAAAATATTTGATTTTGGACTTAGTTATGGTAATAAAAACGTTAAGATATTTAGAATAGTAGAAAGAGATACAAGATATACTATAGGAGCAATAGAATTTTTGTTAACTCCTATGGGACTTGATATAAAAATTGGTTTAAATAGTAGTTATCAAAAGAATGGTAATGGTACAAAGTTATTAAAAATGATTATAGATTCTTTTGGGGAGTCTTTAAATAATACGGAGTATTTTGTTGCTCATATTGCTCCAAATAACTTAGCTTCTCAAAAATTATTTTCTAAGTGTGGTTTTGTTAGTGATTTTGACGAAATCGAAAGTGAGCTTGCTGAAGGGTATTTAACATATAGAAAAAGAAATCCTAATTATGGTAAAAGAAATTATGGTAAAGATGAAGTTATATTTTATCAAGGTGATGATGCTAATGCCTATTATAAATTAGAAATATTTAAAAGTGATGAGACTGGAAATATTTTAGAAAAGCCAATAACAGCTAAAGTTGCTTTTAGAAGTATTTATGATGGTATGGAAATATTAACTGATTATCAAGACAATGCTATAGAACTTGCTAAATTTATTTGGTATATTGAAAGTCGTTTTGAAGTAGTATTTCCAGATAGTATGTATTTTACTTATGCCTTACGTATAAGTAAGAATGCTAATAAAAAAAATTATATTGAGTTATTTAATAAATATTATTTTACCTTAGATGAATATAGTAGTACTGATGATTGTTTAGTATTCAAACGATTAAATAAACATTATGTTGAAGATTTGAATCAAATTTTAAAAAGAGCAAAAATTAAAGGAGAGAAAAATTATGATTAAATTAAAAAATAGTAAAATATTTGTTTTAGGAATGGCTAGAAGTGGCTATGAAGTAAGCAAATACTTAAGTAAATATGATAATGAAATTATTGTAACAGATGCTAAAGAACAAGAAAGTTCGAAAGTCCAAGAATTAGAAAGTCTTGGCATTAAAGTAGTAATAACTGATAAACCAGAAGAATTACTAAATAATACTTATAATGTTGTTATTAAAAATCCAGGAATTAAGTATACTAATCCCTTAATAGTTAAAGCAAATTCTTTAAGTATTCCTGTTATTAACGAAGTAGAAGCAGCTTCTTACTTCTTCCCAGAAAATTTACAAGTAATTGGGGTAACTGGTTCTAATGGAAAGACTACTACGACTAATTTGATTAATGAAATGTTAAAGGCTGCTGGTAAAAAAGTAATTATGGCAGGAAATATGGGTATTCCTGTTTGCAGTGTTTTAAATGATTTAGATAGTGATACTATTTTACTTCTAGAAATATCTATTCAACAATTATGTAATATGAATCATTTTAAGACTAATGTTAGTGTTTTAACTAATCTTACTCCAACTCATATTGACTTTTTAGATACTTATGAAAATTATAAGAATACAAAGAAGAGAATATTTAATAATCATACTGATAAAGATATTGCTATTCTTAACTTAAATAATAATGATGAAATAGAGTTAACTAAAGATATAAAATCACATAAGGTTTATTTTAGTAGTACTTGCAATACTGATATTTGTATTAATGATGATTATATAACTTATTTTGGAGAAAAGATAATTAAGTTAGAAGATATTAAATTACAAGGAATGCATAACTATGAAAATGCTTGTTGTGCAATTGGTGCTGTTAAACATTATAATGTCGATAATGCTGCTATTATAAAAGTATTAAAAGAGTTTGGCGGTGTAGAGCATCGTCTAGAATATGTTAGAACTTTAAATAATGTAGAGTATTATAATGATTCTAAGGCTACTAATACGGTTTCAACTACTATAGCTTTAAAAGCTTTTAATAAACCAACTATATTAATTATGGGTGGATTAGATAGAGGACATTCTTTTGAACCATTAAATGATTATATGAAAAATGTAAAACTAGTGGTTTGTTATGGACAGACTAAGAATCGTATTGAAAAATGGGCAGATAGTTTAAATATTGCTGTTAAAGTAGTAGATAATTTACATGATGCTACTATGTATGCAAATAGTAAGGCTTTACCGGGCGATGTTATTTTGCTTTCACCAGCTTGTGCTTCTTGGGACCAATATAAGTGCTTTGAAGACCGTGGTACAGAGTATAAAACAATAGTTAACGGACTATAAAATGCAAGTTGTACTTGATGATAAAAAAATCGATGTTATAATCGAACATAAACAAAATAAAAATCTTTATATACGAGTTACCGATAATTTAGAATTATCAGTAACTTGTAACAAAAGAGTATCGGAAAAAGAAATATTAGATATTATAAGTAAAAATAGTAAATCTTTAATTAAAATGTATAATCGTAAATTAAAAGAACTAGATAATAATAGTATCTTTTATTATTTAGGAAAACCTTATACTATTATTTATAATAAAGATGTAGGAAAGTATTATATAGAAGAAGATTGTATAATTGTTAAAGATGAAAAGATGTTAAATAAGTTTTATGCTAACGAGTGTGTAAGAGTATTTACCCAGGAATTAGAAAAATATAATCCTTATTTTAATTATTTACCTAAGTATAGCTTAAGAGTAAGAAAGATGAAGACTAGGTGGGGTGTTTGTAATAGGGGCAATAATACAGTTACTTTAAATAGTGAATTATTAAAAAAAGATATTAAGTTAATTGATTATGTTGTTGTTCATGAACTTAGTCATTTTAAAGAAGCCAATCATAGTGATAAGTTTTGGCATGAAGTATCTTTAAGATACCCAAATTACAAAGAAGCTAGAAAAGAATTAAATGAAGTTTAAGATGTCCAAAAGACGTCTTTTTTCATGAAAAACATTGGTTAATATATTAATAGCTTGATTATTGATTTTAGTAGTAATTTTTTTTGGTAACCAATTAATAAAAAAATTGTAACGATTATTACGGGGATAATACTGATTACTACGTAAAGGTTAATTCTTACTAATATTTAAAATAATACCAATGGAGGCAAAGGAAACTAAAAGACTGGAGCCACCATAACTAAAGAAGGGTAAAGTCACACCAGTGACCGGAATTAAGCCAACTACTACACAGAGGTTAAGTAAAGCTTGAATTAAAATACCAAAAGAAAGTCCGAAACTTAAATATTTAGCAAAAAGATTTTTAGCTTGCATACTGACTTTAATAGAAAAGTAGAATAGAAGCATAAAAATACTAGTAACGACGAGGACTCCTAAAAAGCCAAATTCTTCAGAAATAATAGAAAAGATAAAATCAGTTTGGGGTTCTGGCAAATAAAAATGCTTTTGAATAGAAGAACCAAAACCAAGCCCTAAAAGACCACCAGGACCAATGGCATATAAACTCTGAATAATTTGAAAGCCACTACCTAAAGGGTCAATCCAAGGATTAATAAAAGAAATAATTCTAGCAAGACGATAGGGTGCTACGATAATAAGACAAACTATCCCAAATAGACCTAGGATACCACATTTAACAAAGAAAGAAATTTTAGCACCTGATATAAAAATAATCATGATTAACGTAAGAACAATAACCATACCTTGACCAAAGTCGGGTTCTAACATAATAAGACCGAAGAAAAGAAAAATAACTCCTAGAATAGGAAATATACCTTTTACTACATCTTTTACTGAAGAATCGTTATTAGCTAAATATTTAGAAACAAAGATTATTAAACCAATTTTGGCAAATTCTGAAGGCTGGATACCAAAAGAGCCTATACCAAACCAACTTCTAGCACCATTTCTAACCTTGCCAATACCAGGAATAAGAACAAGAATAAGTAAAATAAAGCAAACAAGTAAAATTTTATTGGCATACTTATAGTATTTTTTATAATCAAATTTAGATAAAATTATCATAATAAGAATACCTATTATAAAAAATAAGACTTGATGTTTGACATACTTTAAAGGGTCATTAAACTTATATTCAGCCCAAATATTACTAGCAGAATATATCATAATAATTCCTAAAAGACCGGCAATAATACTTAAGAAAAATAATTTATAATCGATTTTTTTCAAAAAGAACCACCTATATAAGTATATGTTTAAAATAGAAAATATATGGTTATTAAAGGTAGGTATCAAATTTCTTTATTAACAATTATCATCATACTAATATCTTGATTGTTATAAGTACTTAAAATAAAACCACTTAATCACTACTATTAAAATCTTTTTCCTTTTAATTTTAGTTTACTTAAAAAGAATATTTATAATAGTACATTCTTAAATTAATTTCTAGATATTTTAAAAAGAATAAAGTAGGGTAATAACTCTTCCCTTTACACTTATAAAACCTTCTTCTTTTAAATATTTAAGTTCTCTTGTCATTGCACATCTATCAATAGCTAAATAATCGGCTAAATCTTGCCAAGTACTTTTAAGATATATAATTTTTGAACGATTTTTTAAAGCTTCAATACGAAAGTATTCTAATAATTTATTACGAATAGTTTTTTGAGTTAGAATTTCAATTCTTTCATTTTTTAAAGTGTTTTTTTCTAAGGCTATCATTAATAAGTTTTTAATAAATTGGTTATAGTAGGTATATTTAATATCATTAATACCTAGAATAACATTATAATCTAACCAAAGTATTTTAGTATCTTCTCTAGTAATAATTTCATAGTCATTACTAAGTAAACTAGTTAGGGATGTACCTAGTATTTCTTCTTCATAAATGGTTTCTATAATAGTACGAGTACCATTATAGTCAATTCTTATAATATCAAGACTACCACTTAGTACAAGACCAATACTTTCTTTATCTTTAAAAATATAGGCTATGTTTACACCTTTTTGATATGTAAAGTTAGATGTTTCTAAAAGTTTTAATAATTTGCCTTTATTATTAGGAGTTATATCTTTGAAGAGTGATATCATGTTTACACCTCACAATTAAAAATATAGCAAAAGTTTCAAAATGTTGCAAGTGCAACAAAATAATTTTAGTAATTATGCTATATTGGGTATGTTACGAAAGGATATTAAATGTATGAAAGTAATTAAAAGAGATGGACACATGGTAGATTGGTGCCCAGAAAAAGTAGAATCAGCTATAATGAAAGCTAATAATGAAGTTGAAGATGAAGATCAAGCATCTGGCACTCAAATTAAAAATATAATTAAATATATCGAAAGACTAGGAAAGAAAAGAATTCTAGTTGAAGATATTCAAGATACAATTGAAATGAAGTTAATGAGTATTGGTAAGTATGAACTTGCTAAGAAATATATAACTTATCGTTATACTAGAGAATTAGTAAGAAGAAGTAATACGACTGACTTAGCTATTAAAGAATTAATTGATGGAGAATCAGAGTATTGGAATACGGAAAATTCTAATAAGAATGCAAAGATAGTAACTACACAAAGGGATTATTTAGCAGGTATTACAAGTACTGATATTACTAGAAGATTTTTGCTTCCTGAGGATATTGTAGCAGCTCATGATGCAGGAATTATTCATTTCCATGATGCTGATTATTTTGCTCAAAATGCCCTACACAATTGTGATTTAATCAATTTAGAAGATATGTTACAAAATGGTACGAGTATTAATGGAGTTATGATTGAAAAACCACATCGTTTCTTAACAGCAATGACTATTGCAACCCAGATTATTACGGCTGTTAACTCAAGTCAATATGGTGGTTGTACGGTAACACTTACACATTTAGCACCATTTATTCGTTCTAGTCGTCAGTATTATGAGAAAAAATATAAGGAACGTAAACTTACCAAAGCCCAAATTGCTAAGTTTGTTGACGAAGATTTAAGAAAAGAAATTACTGATGGGGTTCAAACGTTCCAATATCAAATTAATTCGATGACTACTACCAATGGTCAAGCTCCATTCTTATCAGTATGTATGTATTTAGGAGAAACAACGGAATATAAAGAAGAACTTGCTTTGTTAATTGAAGAGGTATTACGTCAAAGAATCCAAGGCATGAAAAATGAAAAAGGTGTTTATATAACTCCAGCTTTTCCTAAACTTTTATATGTTTTAGAGGAGGATAACATTCATCCAACAAGTAAGTATTATTACTTAACTAAGTTGGCAGCTGAGTGTACAGCTAAACGTATGGTTCCTGATTATATTTCTGAAAAAATCATGAAAGAAACTAAGATTGATAAAAACGGTAATGGTAATTGTTATCCTTGCATGGGATGTCGTTCATTCTTAACACCATATGTTGATGAGGCTGGTAAACCTAAATATTATGGTCGTTTCAATCAAGGTGTTGTTACTATTAACTTAGTTGATGTTGCTTTATCTAGTGATAAAGATATGGATACTTTCTGGCGTTTGTTTGATGAAAGATTAGAATTATGCCATAGAGCTTTGCAAATTAGACATAAGAGACTTTCTAAGGTTACTTCGGATGTTGCTCCAATACTATGGCAACATGGTGCTCTTGCAAGACTTAAGAAGGGTGAATCTATTCATGATTTATTACATCATGGTTATTCAACTATTTCACTTGGATATGCTGGGTTATATGAATGTGTTAAATATATGACTGGTAAGAGTCATACTGATGGAGCAGAAGGCAAAGAATTTGGTTTATCAGTAATGCAAAAAATGGTTGATAAGTGTAATGAATGGAAAAATGCTGAGGATATTGATTATTCAGTATATGGTACTCCAATTGAATCAACAACTTATAAATTTGCTAAATGCTTAAAAGAAAGATTTGGAGTTATTAAAGGTATTACGGATCGTAACTATATTACTAATTCATATCATGTACCAGTATTTGAAGAAATTGATGCATTCACCAAATTAAAACTTGAAAGTGAATTCCAAAAACTTAGTCCAGGAGGTGCTATTAGTTATATTGAAACACCTAACTTATCTAATAATCTTGATATTGTTTTACAAGTAATGGACTTTATTTATAACAATATTATGTATGCTGAATTAAATACAAAGAGTGATTATTGTCATGAATGTGGTTATACTGGTGAAATTTTAATTGATGATAACTTAGAATGGTATTGTCCAAACTGTGGTAACCGTGACCATGATAAATTAAATGTTGCCCGTCGTACTTGTGGCTATATTGGTACTAACTTCTGGAATAAAGGACGTACGCAAGAAATTAAAGAACGTGTAACACATATTGATAATAAGGATGCATAAAAATGGCAAGATTTAATAAAATTCGTAAAATGGATATATCCAATGGTCCTGGAGTAAGAGTTTCTATCTTTTTCCAGGGCTGTCCCTTTCATTGTAAAGGATGTTTTAATAGTGAAACTTGGGATTTTACTTTAGGCAGTGAGTTTAATGAGGAAACTATTAATAAAGTTTTGGAAGTAGCAAGTCCTCTCTATATTAAAGGTTTATCAATATTGGGAGGAGAACCTTTATATAAAGATACAGTTGGAGCTACTATTAAATTATGTAAGGCTTTTAAAGAAAAATATCCTGATAAAAATATATGGCTTTGGACAGGTTTTACTTGGGAGACTATTGAAAATAAAGAAGTACTAGAATATTTAGATGTTTTAGTAGATGGTCAATTTAAAGAAGATTTACATGATCCTCGTCTTAAATGGTGTGGTTCAAGTAACCAAAGAGTTATTGATGTTAAAAAGAGTTTAAAAGAAGATAAAATCGTATTATATGAAAGTGAGAATTAAAAATGAAGGGAAGAGGATTTGAAATTGCAAAAGGGTATGAAGATAAAGATATTCATATTCCCGTAAGAAAAACGGCTAATTCAGCTGGTTATGATGTTGAGGCAGCCAGTGATATGGTAATACCACCATATAAACCAGGAATAAAGCCTAGTCTAATTCCAACAGGACTTAAGGCATATTGCGAGCCAGATGAATTCATTATGCTAGTAAATAGAAGTAGCGGACCGAAAAAAGGTTTTATGATGAGTAACTCAATTGGTATTGTTGATGCTGATTATTATGGTAATGAATCAAATGATGGCCATTTCTATTTCCAATTTTGGAACTTTGGCGATACTGATTTAGTTATTCATAAAGGCGATGTTATTGGTCAGGTAATATTTCAAAAATATTTAACTACTAATGATGATAATGCTACTGGTACTCGTACAGGTGGCTTTGGTTCAACTAATAAAAATAATTAATAAATAAAAAAATATAAGTGGGATACTAATGTGATATATCATTTTATCCTACTTTTTTTAAACGTTTAATAAAACGTTTTTCCTTTCTAAGAAGGCTAAAAGTTGGTTATAATTTAGTCCTTCTATATATACTTATTACCAACTTAAGACTTATTTCCTTCTTTTTTTAGCTTGTTTATTTTTAGTAAAGTAAAAACTATATTGAACAAATTTAAACAATTTTAAGAATAATAAAAAATAGATTATGGAAGTCTGCTTATATTTAAATATTTAGAAAATTATGATAATATTTGTCGAATCAAGTGTAAAAATATTAAGAAAATGCTATTATTTTAGTAGGTGATTAAGATGAATTTAATGAATAATAATGCCTTATTTAATAGGTTAATTAAAGAAGTAGATGACTTAAGACTAGCAGTGTGTCTTGACAAGGCAAAGAAAAATAATATATAATTAATCTTGTAGGAAGGGATAATTATGAATAACAGTAAAATAGTTCTAACTACTCAAGATATAGTTAATAAGGAATTTACTATTGAACCAAAAGGTTTTAAACCACAGGAAGTAGATGGATTCTTAGATATAGTTATTAAAGATTATGTAGCATTTGATAAAGAGATTAAAAAGTTACGTAAAGAACTTGCTAGTTTAAATGAAGAAAATAGTCGTCTTCGTAGTGAGGTTAGAAGATTAAAAGACTTAGAAACAATTGCTCAGGAAGATAGTAAGAATCAAGTACCTGTTAATAATGTTGACCTTCTAAGAAGAATTAGTCAATTAGAAAAGATTGTTTACGGTAAAAGTGAATAATTAATAATTAAAAAATAACTTAGAAAGACAAATGCTGGTATATTTATTATACTTGAGGAAAGTCCGTGCTTACATAGACCTGAAATGGCTATAGGGTTCGTTGCTAAGGCTAATAACCTTAGGCAGTTTTTAACTGACGGCGTCGAGATGACCTGTTAAATGGTTATATTAGACATAAAGTGCCAAAGAGACGAGTTACTTTAGAAATAAAGTAGGTGGAACGTGGTAAACCCCGCGAGTAAGAAATCCAAATTTGGTAGGAGAGTTTCTACAAAGGAAATAAACGGAGTAGAAAAGTTTATACATAATAGTATAGATTAGATAAATATTTGTCACTAGCATGCTAGTACAGAACACGGCTTACTAAGTTATTTTTTTAAATTTTAAAAGGAAGTGAATTATCTTGAACGGAATAGGCCTGATGCTTAGAGGTGCAAGAGAAGAAAATGGTGTATCCTTAGAAGAAGCAAGCGAAGATTTGAAGATTAAGCCCGCTATACTTTATAATATTGAAGAAGGTAATATGGGCTGCTTTAAAGATATCTTTGTGTTAAAAGATTATCTCAAGGATTATGCAAAATATTTGGGAATTGACCCAACCAAAACTGTCGATAAATTTAACGAATTTATGTTTGAAAAGACTAGTAAAATTCCTGTTGAAGAAATCGAAAAGAAAATAATGGAGAAAAATAAGGAAGAAGCATTACTAAAATCCAGAATAGCAAGCCCTTATACAGATACAAGCTATCGTTATAAGAAGAAAAGTATTGCACTACTTTATATATTAGTAATTGCCCTTGTTGCTCTTGTTATATTTTGGTCAGTTAAACAAGTAACAGTTGGTCGTATGGTAACAACTACGGCTAGCCAAGTAGAAGGAAGATAACTATGAATTTACCCAATAAATTAACTTTAGGACGTATCTTTTTATCAATAATTATTTTATTATTATTAGGTTGTCCTGTTTATATGTTTGGCTTTAGCTGGCCTGAATATTTACTAGGTGGTAAAATCGTTATCAAACTTAATTATATTATAGCGGGTATCTTATTTGTAATTGCCTCGCTAACTGATATGTTAGATGGAAAGATTGCCAGAAAATATAATATGGTAACGGATTTTGGTAAAATGATGGATGCCATTGCTGATAAAGTATTAGTTAATGGAGTTTTAATTCTTCTTGCTTATAATCATAATTTACCAGTAATTGTACCCGTAGTTGTTATTTTAAGAGACACAGTTGTGGATGCAATAAAGATGGCTAGCGGGGCAAAGGGTAAAGTAGTAGCAGCATCAAAAGCAGGTAAAGTTAAAACGGCTTGCATGATGGTTGGCTTAACTTTAGTCTTATTTAGCAATATTCCCTTTGAATTCTTTGGAATAGGTGTTGGTAAAGGTTTAGTATTACTTGCCACTTGTTTATCAGTATATTCAGGAATGGAATATTATATTGTTAATAAAGATTTAATTTTTAAAAACATTTAATTTGGGGGTACTTGTTTTAACAAGTATCTTTTTATATTAGGAGGAGAATTTATGAAGTATTTTTGTGTTGGCATTAAAGGAAGTGGGATGTCTACTTTAGCCCAAATTTTAAGTGATTTAGGACATACTGTAGCAGGGTATGATGATAATAAAAATCATACATTTACGGAAGAAGGTTTAATAAAGAGAAATATTCCTATTTATTATGAGCAAACACATCCGATAGATAAAGAGATGATTGTAACGTATTCTAAAGCTTTTAGTCTTAATCATCCAGAATTAGTATTTTTAAAAAATGCTGGGTTGAAGTTTGTAGAATATAATGAACTTTTGGGAATGTTAACCAGGGAATTTGAGACCATTGGTATTTCAGGAACTCATGGTAAGACAACTACTTCGACTATGATTACGGATATTTTAAAAGATAAGGGAGTTAACTATTTTATTGGTGATGGTTCTGGTTATGCTAAAAGGGATAATAAATTATTTGTTATTGAATCATGTGAATTTAAACGTCATTTCTTATCTTATAGTCCTTATCTTGCAGTAGTTACTAATATTGAACTGGAACATACAGAGTGTTATTCGGGAATTGAAGATATTATTGAAACATTTAATAAGTTTGTAAATAAAGCAAAAATTGTTGTAGCTTGCGGTGATGATATAAATGTTTGCAAACTTAAAACTAATAATAAAGTTTACCATTATGGTTTTAAAACCAATAATGATATTTATGCAACAAATATTATTATGAATGAGGCAGGTAGTGATTTTGATGTTTTCTATAATAAGAATTTTTTAGGACATTTTCATATGCCTTTAGTTGGTAAACATATGATTTTAAATGCTTTATGCAGTATTTTAGTTGGAATTTTATATAATGTTAATCTATTAACTATTAAAGATGCTTTAAATAACTTTACGACTCCTAAACGTCGTTTTAAAGAAACTAAAGTAGGCGATAATATCATGATAGATGATTATGCTCACCATCCAACAGAGATTCTAAAGACGATTGAAGCAGCTCGTATTAAATATCCAACTAAAAAAATAGTAGCTATCTTTAAACCTAATACTTATTCTAGAACTTTGGCTTTAAAAGATGATTTTATTAAAGTACTAAGTATGGCTGATGAGACTTACATAACCCCAATCGATTGTAACAGGGAGAAACAAAGTGATTATCCAAATATTTCTAGTGATGATTTGGTTAGCAAAATACCTAATGGTCATTTACTTGCTAATGATGATATAACACCACTTACTAAATATCATGATACGGTTTTAGTATTTATGAGTTGTGCTAATATTTATACCTTAGAAGATAAATATAAAGAGACTATCTGTAAATAAAGTATTTAGATTATTTAAGTTTAAATAACTTAAAGAATTTTTTTCTTTTTTCGACAAATTTCGACAAATAACGCAACTAACCTATAATATTATATAACTGGTGATAAAAATGTTAGAGGAAGCATTAAAGGTATTTGGGTTAAATGATGTTTGTAGTTTAAAAGATTTAGATATTATTTATAAAAAGATGGTAAGAAAAAATTATGAAGAAAACTTTCCCTATAATAAAGAAATAGGAGAGATGAATGTTAGAATCTATGAATGGGCTTATCAAATAATATTGCCATTTGCTATTGGAAAAGAGTTAAATATTTTAAATAGTAGCTATCTTGATTTAGCAATTTTAAAATTATTAATTATTTTACAAAAGTTAGGATTAGATAAAAAGGAAGCTCAAAAATTATATAATTTTGATAAACTACTTGGATATAAAGAAACATTTTTTGATTGGTGTGTAGAAGAATTAATAAAAAAAGATATGATACCATTAAGTGAGGTAAATAAGGGACTTTTAGAAGAATATTATACTTATTTAAAAGAAAATAATGGTTCTAAATTGGAACTTAAAAAAATTTAATAATCAAGAAAAAACAATCAAGATCAAAAAGAGGATTTAAAATCTAAAAAACTATGATATACTAGTCATAGAAAGAGGTCTTGAGTTGATATGAAATTAAAATTTAAGAATACCAATATAAATTATACAGTGAAAAAAACTACTAATAAAGAAGGACTTGCTAGTAATGATTCATGGTTAATGGTTGATTTTAACGTAGATAATGAAGAATTTAGTTATCATAATTGTCGTGAATCATTAAGTTTGGGGGAGATTATTGAAGCTTGTACTGTGATACGTAAACTTTACGATGAGCCGGTAGCTGTTAAGAAAAAAATAACTTTTATTAAAAATTATTTTATAATTTATATAAATAATACACCAGAAAAGAAAAAGATGGTTTTGGAACTGGTTAATTTAGATGATAATAAACATAATAATTATAAAGTGTACTTTGAACAAGAAGAGATTTTAGAATTTGTTAATTTATCGCGTAATATTGCTTAGAAAAGAACCAAGATAATATTAAGGTAGTGAGTATATGAAAAAGAAAAAAATAATTAAGGTAGCAGTTATTTTTCTAATGGGGGCGGTGTTATTTTTGACTATTAATAAATATATGTTAAATAAGGATAATAAAAAAGAAAATTTGGATAATAATAACGTTAAAGAGCCTGATAACAATGATAATAATAAAGTCCCCGCTAACGATAAGGTTTTGGATGAAAAAAATAAAGAAATAAATAATAATACTAATGATAGTAAAAATAATAATTCTGATACTAATAATAAGAATAATGATACTAATAATGAGGCTTCTAAAGATAAAAGTGATGATAAAAAAGAACAGAGTAGCAATAATAAGCAAAAAGATATTGATACTAAATTAACTAAGGCTTATCCTCTTTTAGATAAAATTAGGGGTGAGAAAATAGATAAAGGAACCACGTCTAAGGGGTTTAAAATAGCGGAAATAAATGGGGTTACTTATATTGATGATGTTATGATGGTTAATAAGACTTATAGTTTACCTAGTGATTATATGCCGGTAGATACAGTAGAAAGTCCGGAAGGTAAAACTAATACTTGTAATAAATGTATTAATAAGATTGCCTATAAATCATTTTCAAATATGCAGGCTGATGCGAAGGCTCTTGGGTTAAATATTTATATTGCTAGTGGGTATCGTCCTTATGTTAGTCAGAATAAAATTTATAATAATTATATTAAAAGAGATGGTAAAAAGGCCGCTGATACTTATTCAGCAAGACCGGGTTATTCTGAGCACCAGTCATCTTATGCATTTGATTTAAATTCTATTAATGATTCTTTTGCTAAAACTGATGAAGGAAAATGGGTTAATAATAATGCTTATCTTTATGGGTTTATTATTAGATTTCCTAAGGGAAAAAGTGATTATACCGGCTATAAATACGAATCATGGCATCTTCGCTATGTAGGTTATGACTTAGCTAAAAAGTTATATAACGATGGTAATTGGCTAAGTTTAGAAGAATATTTTGGAGTAGATAGTAAATATCAAGATTAGTAGTATGAAGAAGTATGAGAAATTAAAGAAAAATAGCAAAAAAGCAATTAAATATCATTTGTTTTATAGTGTTATTGTTTGTTTTTTAACCTCGACTATTTTAAATTTTAGTTATAAAATTAATAATTTAGAGATAGTAAATCGTTTTTTAACTATAATTCATTTAGATAATGTTATTGCTCCTATTATGCGATTTAAGCCCACAGTCGGCGTTTTTGCTTCCTTTTTTAGTCAATTAAGTGGGACGGGCTCGATTGCTTTAAGTCTTTTAAATATGATAAATAATTTTATATTTAAAAAGATTATGCCATCTTCTTGGATTATTATTTTATCAGTTTTAACATTTTTACTTATTTATGTTTTTGTCTCAACAATAATTAATGTCGGTAAGAATCGTTACTTTTTAGAACATTATAGTTATCAAGATACTAGTGTTAATAAGTTATTATTTGTTTATTATACAAAAAGTATATTTAATGTTGGCGAAGTAATGTTAACAAAAATGATTAGATCTTTCTTATGGTATTTTACTATTATTGGAGGATTTATTAAACATTATGAGTATAGTATGATTCCTTACCTTTTAGCAGAAAATCCAACTATTAAAGTTAAAGAAGCATTCATGATGTCAAAGACTATGACCAATAATCATAAATGGGAAATGTTTATGTTAGATATAAGCTTTATTCCTTGGTATATTTTAGGTCCTTTAACTTTAGGTATGAGTAATATTTTTTATTTTCGTCCTTATAAAGAAATGGTTAAGGCTAGTCTTTATTTGGAATATCGAAGAGAACTAATTAAAGATTATCCTGATATTTTTAAAGATAAATATTTAGATTGTCCAAATACTAAGTTGGCATATCCAGATAATTTATATTTTATAAATGAGATAAGAAGTGTTAAAGGGTTCAAATATGATTATAATTGTGATTATGATATTTGGGATTTAATTTTAATTTTCTTTAATATTGCTAATATTGGGTGGCTTTGGGAAATAATGTTATGTCTAATATATGAAGAAAGACTAGTTAATAAAGGAACAATGTTTGGACCTTGGCTACCTATTTATGGGTTTGGAGCGGTCTTTATTTTAGTTTTATTAAAGAAGTATCGTAAGAATCCTTATCAATTATTTTTAATGGCATTTTTATTATGTGGAATCTTAGAATATACAACAGCTTGGTATTTAGAAACTTTTAAAGGATTAAAATGGTGGGATTATACAGGATTCTTTTTAAACATTCATGGCCGAGTTTGTTTAGAAGGTTTAATGCTTTTTGGCTTTGGAGGCTGCATTTTAACATATATGGTCTGTCCGTTGTTAAAAAATTTATATAAAAAGATTAATATTAACGTTAAAAAAACTGTTTGTATCGTTTTAGTTTGTTTATATTTAGTTGATTTGGGATATTCTCATTTTCATCCTAATACTGGGGTAGGAATTACTAATCCAGTAAAAGTTAATACGATTCTTGAGTTAAAAAAGTAGGAAAATTCTTAAAAATTTAGACCTTAAAAAACTTCTTTCATATAATAAAGAGAAAGGAGTTTTTTTATGTATTATAACTATAATTATGATTATCGTAATCAAAATGGAAATCGTTTTGTTTTTCCTTTTTTATTAGGTGGATTAGCTGGTGGTGCTTTAGTAGGGGTTACAAGACCACGACCAGTATATGTTAATGGACCTACTTATCAGCCTTATCAACCTTATCCATATTATCTTAATAATTATTATCCAGGGATGCATGGTACTTACTCTAATTCATACTATGGTTATTATTAAATTTACGCAGAGCCAGTCCTAACATTAAAAAAGTAGAAATGGTATGACTGCCGCCATAACTTAAAAAGGGTAGAGGAATACCGATTACTGGTAAAAGATTTAAATTCATTCCTATATTTTCAATAATTTGAAAGGCTAATATGTAAAAAAGAAGATTGCTTAAGGGTTGTTTATAAAAAATTAAAATTAATAAAATAAGAAAATATGAACTAAGAATGAAAAGAAAATTAATAGAACTTTTACTAAGTAAGTAGGCAAAAAAGAAATCGTTGTTAGCTTCAGGAAAGTAAAGAAGTTTGCCTGAGGCAAGAGATATTAGAGCATTGTTTACTTGCATATTATCTTGATTTTTAAAAGAAGTAAGGCGGTCTAGACGATAATAAATACTAGTATTAAAGATATCGATAAAGGTATCTTTTTTATAAATATATAAATATAATAGACTTATGATAAGAAAAATAAAGATAATAAAGAAAATAAATATTTCTTTTTTTGAGAAGAACTTAGGAAGAAAATAAAGAAAGATAATACCATAGATAATTACAGCTCCTGTATCAGGTTCAATGAACGTTAAAATACTGGGAATAAGAAAACTTAAGAGATAGAGTATCTTACTTTTAAAAGTATTATTTGGTAAATAGAAAGATATGAGAATTAGACTAAATTTGGTTATTTCTGAAGGTTGAATAGAGAATTTATATAATTTTAACCAGCCACGAGAACCATTGGTATAAGGATGAAAAAGGACTACTATTAATAAAATAATACTTAAAAGATAAAGAAAGATACTAAGTTTTTTTAAATATTTTTCTTTAAGATTAACGATAATAAATAAACTAATGAGTCCTAATAAAAACCAAATTATCTGTTTTATTTGGTAATTACTTTTAAGATAATAGATACTTAATAATTCTAAAATAAAGATGGGTATTAAAATAATTATATTCTTTTTCATATTTGTAGTATAACCCAAAGAAACTTTAATTATGTTAAAACATAAACTATTTTAGGAGGAATTCTTATGAATGAGAGATTACCAAAAGTATTTGTTAATAAAATTGATAAAACTTTAAATGTAAATCAAGAAACAACGATAAGTTCTAGAAAAAATAGTATTCTTAATTGGAATAAAATTTTAGATGATAAAGATAAGTATTTATTTAATCATCAGTATCTAATTACTTTAAATAATAATGAAACAATAGAGGATAGTATTATTAGTAAACAGCAAAATAAAATTTTAACTTTAAATGGGAAGAAGATAGATATTTCAGATATTAAGAGTGTTGTTGAAATTAAAAAATAAAAAAGTAGGAATAAATCCTACAGTAAGTCATCAATACATTTTTTTAGCTCTTTAGCATCTTTACCAAAGATAATTTTTAATTGGTTATCAATTTCTACAATACCAGTAGCTCCTAATGATGTAATACCATCTTTATTAACTTTAGAAACATCTTTTAAAATAACTTTAAAGCGTGACATGGAACATTCAGCATTAATTATATTATCTTTGCCTCCTAAGTATTGAACTAACTTATTAACTTCTTTTGCAAAGTCTTTTTTATGAAATTTAATTACTACTAGAGCAATAATTAAAAGTACTGCAAGTATTACAGCATATTGTATATAAACATTTATATTTACATTCATCTTTCTTCACCCATTTAATTATACTATATTACCTTTAAAAATAAAAGCAGCAAGGTAGCATATTAAAAAATTAATCATAAATTATTAGTGAATACAAGAAAGGGGAATATGTTATGTGTAATAAGAATAATCAAGATCCAAACTCTATTGCTGATATTTTAAAAGTTATTTTAGTTCTGCAACAAAATGCTTGTCCAGATTCATGTCTTGATACTTGCGATCGTCCAATGTTAGGTGGAGGTACTTCTTGTTTAGTATGTAATACCCGTCCAGTTATGCTTTATACAAATTGTGGCAATTCGGTTCCTTGGAGTATGCCTACTACTAAAGATGTAACAGCAGCTTGCTCTACTACAGGAGTTACTTGTTCTTCAGTTTTCCGTGTTGAAAAAGTCGAAAATAATTGTGCAACATTTAGAGTCTTACAAGATAATCCAGATACTACTAGTTTATATCCTTATGTTGCTACTAATTCTTTCTTCACTATGAATTTAAGTTGTCTATGTTGTTTAAGATGTTTATCTGATACTTATGTAGAATGTGTTTAAAAAAAGACCGTAAGGTCTTTTTAACTATTCTTTATAGAAGCGATATAAATTAATTGAGGGTTGGTTAAACATTCTAAAGTTTATATTACTAGTTCCTAGTCCTGATGAGATATAAAGTTTGGTATTACCAAGATTATAGTAATCATTATGATATTTTTTAGCTCCTTTGATATTTATTAAGCCACCTATGTAAGGAAGTTTAATAATACCACCGTGAGAGTGTCCTGACATTATAATATTATAGTTATCATTAATTATATTATCTGCATCATCTGGTTTATGAATTAGGGCTATTTTATAGTTAGCAGATGTTTTTATTGTACTTGGCAAGGAAGTAATTCCTACTAATTCGATAGGGTCGATATCGTTATTATAAATTAATTTAGATTCATTATTTAAAAGAGTAAAGCCACTGTTAGTTATTAAATCACTGGAATAAGAATTTTTACTATCTTCATCACTTAATATAGCAAATTTGCCAATGTTAGCTTCTATTTTACTTAAATTAACGGTTATTTCAGCTTTTATTTTATCAGTAGGATTAATACTTTTATCGACTAAATCACCAGTAAAAACTATGATATCAGGTTTTAATTCATTAACTTTATTAACTATTTTTTTAAGGCTAGTTTCATTAATAGTAGTACCATAATGAATATCACTTATTTGAACTATTTTCATGCCATCAAAGCCAGTAGGAATATTATTATCAATAATGCTATATTCTTTAGTTACGATCTGGGATACCCCATAAAAGCGAATAAAAATTATTAAGCAAATAATAATAATTAGTAATTTTTTTAATAATTTGAAATGGTGATGGGAATTAACATCACTAAATTCTTCATGGGTAGTAGCTTCTTCTAGATTATCTTCGTTAGAAGCTATATTTAGAGTCTCTTTACTATCTAACTTAATTTTTTTCTTTTTTTCTTTTTCTTTTTTCATAAATATTCCTATTAGATAACACTAGTAAGTACCATTAAAATAATACTTAAGCTATTATGAATTGAGTGGATAACCATTGTTGTATAAATATTATCAGTTTCCATATAAATCTTACCAAAGGCTAAAGATAGGGCTCCGTAAGGAATAAAGTAAAGAAGTTCAACAGGACTTGTGATGCCATTTAAAACATGAACACCAGCAAATAAGAGGGCAGTAAATATAATAAATATATTCTTGTTTTTAAAGGCATCTTTAAAATTACCACGGAAGGTTAATTCTTCAATAAAGGGAGCAAACATCATAGTTGATATAATCATATAAATAGGGTACTTAGTAATCATCTGACGATTTATTTCTTCATTATTGCCAATATTTCCAATGATATTATAAATAATAGCATTACTAAGCATCATAATTCCAAGCCCAATAAGCCACAATTTAAGACCATATTTTAAATATTTTTTATGATTTTCATTAAATTTAGTATAGTCATTTTTTAGCTTTTTATAGTTCATTAAACTTAGTACTATTACTAAAATAAGTTCCATTATAATATAAAGTATATTATTAATTAGAAAATTATCTTTAATTAAAATATTGTAAAATAAAAGTTGAAAACCAATTTGTAAAAAATAAAAAAGAAATAAACCTAGTAAGCCTTTACCAAATTCTAAAATTCTATTCATTGATATAACCCTCACTCTTTAAGCGATTAATAATTTTATCTTTAGTTTTTTCACCGACTAGGCGGGTTGTTGTTGATTTTTCTTCACCATCAGTAAAAAAAATCGTTGTAGGAGTTCCATTAAAACGAACTAGTTTATTAAATTCTGTTTTTTCATCATCACTTAAATTAGTAATATTTATATCATAAAAGTTTAATTTATATTCATTACCAATTTCTTCTAAAACAGGTAAGTAAGCTGTACAATGGGAACAACCAGTTTGAGTAATTACTAAGACAAAAGTGTCTTTATTATCTATTTTTTCTTTAACTTCAGAAAGTCCAATATTTAAGATGCTTTGATAGTCTTTCTTTCTTCCTAAAATGAATAGAAGAATACATACTAGTATGATTAAGATACATACTAATACTCCTAAAATTATATTTTTTTTCTTTTGCATAATACCATCTCCGTAATTAATAATATCATAAAATATTAGCATTTTCTTCTAATTATCGAAATTTTTATTTATTTTTCATAAATATCTTAAAAAAGCTATAGTAATTTTAAGAAATTATTTATATAATCAAAGTATATTGTAGTGAAAGTGAGTAGTTTATGGAAGTAGTAAATTTAGATAATAATAATGAGTTTGTAAGTACAAAAGTATTTGTAATAGATAAGATGGGCAATATTTATAAAAATGGTGATGTATTTAAAGATATAAGACATCGTGTATTTTTATTAGAAATTGCTAATACTTTGTATCCTTTTAATGAATTTAGTAAGCATTTAGATAGTAAGGATGTTAGTCCTTATAATATAGCCTTAATTTTTAATATGTTAGGGTTTACGGTTATATTAAATTCGCCTACTAGAAATGATGAATTTAGTACGGATTCTCCTAAGTATTTAATGATACTAGAAAATCATGAGGCAACACCAGAACAAAGACAAAGCATTAAATATTGTTTAGCACATTTTGAGGGATATTGTGTTGATTTCTGTGCTAAAAATTTACTTGATTTTAATCAATTTTCTAGTGATGCTTTTTCAACCATTACTAAAAGTGGCATTCCAACAATTAGTCCATTATCAGCATATGAAAAACATTTAGAAGAAGAAAAAAATAATAGTACACGTAGACTTTATAAATAAACAAAAAGAGTGATGTAATCACTCTTTTAAAAATCTATATATTAATTGTCTTTTTAGTTAAACTATTTAACTTCGATAATGCCGTAGTTACCGTCACATCTTTTATATAAAACACATATTTGTTTTGTTTTACTGTCTTTAAAAATAAAGAAGTCGTGAGAAACAAATTCCATTTGTAAGATTGCTTCATTAATATCCATAGGTTTAGAAGTATCAATAGTTTTTCTTTTTACAACAGTTGGCTCATTTTCTTCTTTATCGCCAGCAAAATCTTCGAAAATACTTTCTAAATCATGGTTTTTCTTAGCTCTTATTGTATTGTATTTTTCTTTGTTTTTCCTTATTTGCCTTTCTAGTTTTTCTACTACCAAGTCAATTGCAGTATATAAATCATCGTCCATGACTTCAGCTCTAATTACAGTTGAATCTTTTAAAATAGTTACTTCGATGACATCTTTATTAGCTCTTGTCTTGATAATAACATTGGAAGTAGTATTATCACCGTCTTTAAAGTATTTATCTAACTTATTTAGTTTCTTTTCGATATACTCCTTGATTGCGGGTGTAACACTCAAATTTTTTCCTCTAATATTTAATTTCATAAATATCTAACCTCCATAATTAAATTTTACCATAAAAGATTTATTTTTACTATGAATTTTATGTGAAATAGTAGTTAAAATTTTTTTTAACAAGTAGTAGTATATGTATCTATATAATTTACTTAAGTACTAATAATATTTTCATTATTTATATGACAATTAAATAAAGTATATTAAAATACCAATCAAATAAGTAAATTTCTTTTTTAGCAAAATTAGCCTTATTTTAATTTTAAATATTTTTTGCAAAAAAAGTTGACAACAAGAAAATTATGCGGTAATATACGCTTCAAGAAATGCGAATATAGCATTTAAGGGGGATTTGAAAAATGAAAAAAGTTAGTGAAATACTAGATAAAATTAAACAAGATGCAAAATATTATCGTTATGTTAGAAAACAATTAAAATCTGATCCAAATTTTAATTTATTAGCAGTAATGGCTAATGATTTGGTTTATAAAGAATTAAGTGAAGATATGAAAATGGATAAAAGTATTTTGAAATTTATGCTTAATAGACCAGTTTTCTATTTAAATGATACTTTAGTGTTTGATGATGAATTAATAGCATCTGATCCAGAATATAGTAAATTGTATGCTGCATATCTAAATATGAAAAGAAATAAAACTGCTTATATGTTAGTAGCGGGACTTACTAAAAAATTAGGCACAGATATGCGTATTGATATTAAAAAATTTTATGTTAATGAAGATTCTAAATTAAATCAAGAAGAATCTCAACAGAAAGTATTATAAATTAACTAAAAAACCATAGTAATATTTAAATTTATTCTATGGCTTTTTTTTAATTAAAGTTTTAGTAAAAAAATGTTAAAAAACCTTGTAAAACCACTTTTAAATTGGTACTATAGAGTTTAGTTATAAATGGATGTGGTTATATGAATAATTATCTACCTGTGATGATACTAAAAGATTTAATCATTCTTCCTAATCAAGAGATTAAAGTAGAAACTAAAAAAGATGATATTTTAGTTATGATTTCTAATAAGCATCATAATGGTAATTTACTTTTAGTTTGTCCACGTGATACGTTGGAAGAAGAACCTAGTATTAATGATTTACCTAATATTGGGGTTATTGGCTCTATTAAAAATATTATAGATTTACCAAATGGAAATATTAGATTAACTATTGTTGGGACAAACAGGGTTAGAATAGATAAATATCAAGGTTTAGAAGATAATAAAAATGTAGTAATGGCTATTACTTCTAACATAACGGATATTAAAAATGATATTGTTTCAGAAACGGCTTTAAAAAGAAAATTAATTAAAACTTTAACCACATATATAAATATTTCACATACTATTTCTAATAGTGTTTTATCGCAAATTGCTCAAATTAATGACTTAAATAAATTAACGGATATTGTAGCTACTTTTATTCCTTTAAGTTTTGAAAAAAAGATAAATTATATGAATGAATTTGACCCTTTAAAAAGAGCTACCAATTTAATTTATGATATTTCTGTAGAAATAGAAGTTTGTGAACTGGATTATAAAATAGAAGATACCTTAAGAGAAGAGATGGAATCTAATCAAAGGGAATATATCTTAAAAGAAAAATTAAAATATATCAAAAAAGAACTAGGCGAAGAAAAAGATAATAAGAAAATTCAAGATGATTATTTTAATATGCTTGATGATTTAGTAATGCCAATGCTTACTAAAAATAAAATTGCTTTAGAAATTAAAAAGTTAGATTATTTACCAGAAGGACATCCCGAAAGAGCTATTGTTCAAAATTATTTAGATACTATCTTAGGCTTACCATGGAATAAAACTGGAGTAGAAGAGTTAGATATTGATAAGGTGAAAAAAGCTTTAAGTAAAAGTCATTATGGCTTAGAAAATATAAAGAGTCGTATTTTAGAATATGTTGCTTTAAAAAAAAGAAATCCAGATATTAAAAGCCCAATTATTTGTTTAGTAGGATCTCCTGGTGTTGGCAAGACTTCTATTTCTATTGCTATTGCCAAAGCCTTAAATCGAGAATTTTATAAATTAAGTGTTGGTGGATTAAATGATGTTACTGAACTTATGGGAAGCAGAAGAACTTATTTAGGAAGTAATATGGGCAAAATCATGCAAGCAATCAAAAAATGTCAAGTTAACAATCCTGTTATTTTAATTGATGAAATTGATAAGATGGTAAAAAATTATAATGGTGATCCTGCTAGTGCTTTACTTGAAATAATTGATCCAGAACAAAACCATTTATTTACAGATAATTACTTAGAAGAACCATTTGATATTTCTAATGTAATGTTTATAGCATCTGCTAATGATATAGAAAATATTCCACCAGCTTTATATGATCGCTTAGAAATTATTGAATTATCTAGTTATACTTTAGAAGAAAAGGTAGATATTGCTAAAAAGTATTTATTGCCAACTATTTTTAAAAATTATTTAATTAGTGGTCGGGATGTTAAAATAAGTGATGAAATTTTAAAAGAAATTATTGTTTCTTATACTAGCGAGGCAGGGGTTCGTAATTTAAAAAGATGTCTGGAACAGATTATGCGTAAGTTAATCCTTGATTATGATGATTCATCGTTAAAACTTAATATAACCTCAGAAATGATTTGTAAGTATTTAGGATCGAAGAAATTTACGGAAAATAAGCTTTTAGATATCCAAAAAGTTGGAGTTATTAATGCTCTTGCTTATACACCATTGGGTGGAGTAGTAATGGAAATTGAGTCTTGTCTTTTTGATGGTAAGGGCGAGATTATAACGACTGGCTCTCTAGGCAATGTGATTACAGAATCAATTGAGGTGGCTATCAGTTATATTAGAAGTAATAAAGACTATTTTAAAGTTAATGATTATTATTTTGATAATCGAAATATTCATATCCATTTCTTGGAAGGAGCAACTCCTAAAGATGGACCTTCTGCTGGTGTAAGTATTACTAGTAGTATTTTAAGTCTTTTATTAAATAAAACTGTTGCTAAGGAAGTAGCCATGACAGGAGAAATTGGCTTAAATGGGGAAGTATTAGAAGTAGGCGGCATTAAAGAAAAATTAATTGGAGCTTATAATAAGGGAATTAAAACTATTTTTATTCCTAATAGTAATATGAAAAACTTAGAAGAAATACCTAAAGATGTCTTAAGCAAATTAACAATTTATGGCGTTTCTAACTATAAAGAAATATTTGAAAAGATATTTGAGTAATTAAAAAAATATAAACTAATTTAGTAAGAATACTAGATTAGTTTTTGCTTTTAGTAAATTATCGTTGACTTTTAGAAAAAAAATATATAATATATGCCTAAGAAAGAAGAGGGGTTTATGATTACAGATAGTATTAATAAGGCTTTAAGAGTTTATAATAATGATTATTTTGCTATAAAAAATTTAGTTATTAACCGTTTTACTATTAGTGGGGCTATAGCAAATGTTAAATTAGATGAAATATTAGGATTACCTAATTTAGAAAATTTGACTCTTTGTAATTTATGCCTTGATAGTTACGATTTAGAATGTATTGCCAAATGTTCTAATTTAAAATATTTAAGTTTAATCAATTGTGAAATAAGGAGTACTGATGTATTCTTACACGTAAAAAATATTATTTTAGATAATACTTCTTTAGAATTAGATGAAGATTACATTTATGATCAAGTTGTTATTAAGAATATGAAAATGCCATTAAATAAAGTAAAGACAGTGGTTTTAGTTATTAATCAGGCTATCGTAAGTGATATTAATGTTGATAACTTTAAGATAAAAGAATTAGTAGTATCAAGTAGTCAATATCTAAAAAATAAGAATTATTTAGATAAACTTGACAGTATCAAAGTAAGTATAAAAGAAACTAAAAAAGTGGGGGATTAGGGTGAAAAAGATTAATGTTAGTGCTTCTGAGTTAAATTTAGAGGCTATTTATAAATATAATGAACTTGCAAGAAGAAGAAATATTGCTTTAGTACTAGAAAATACTAAAGGTTTAACAAAAGAAAAAGTAGAGTTATTAAGTGATAATATTACAATTAGTATTTTAGGAGGATTAAATCCAGTAAAGAGAAAATTTGCTAGAGAACATTATCAAAAAAGAACTTATTATACTAAAAGAGAAATGCTAGAAATTTTAGATGTTTTAGAAGAGATTGAACGTTTGATAAATCCCGTATGGTCTGATTTAGAAAAAGCTATTTTTGTTTATCAAAGATTATGTATACAATTACATTACAATGAATATGCTGATGAAGTAAAATCAAGAAATTTAATGGTATTAGTTAATGATGAAGGGGTTTGTGCTGGGTTTGCTCTTGTTTATAAAGAAATGATGGATCGCTTAGGAATTAATTGCTATTATCAAAATAAAAGTCACCATCATGCCTTTAATGTTTTAGAAATAGATAATAAGTATTATGGTATTGATTTAACTTGGGATATTAGTGAAAAGATGTATAATAAATGTAGTTTTGATTACTTTGCTACTAGTAATTCCTTAGAGTTTTATGGTAATATTCATCACAATTTAAGTGATGAAAAAGAAGAAAAAATGTTTCATTTAAGTGTTTTAAATGATGAACAAATTAAAACCGCTTTAATAAACATTGATATGTATCCAAATTGTACAATTCCTTGTCAATATGATTATACGGTTAATAAAGAAATAGCTATGATAGGATTAAACCCTATATATATCGATAATAATGTACCTTGTAGTTATAATAATAACACAGTAAGTATGTTAAGAAGTGATGGTTCTTCATTTTTACTTATTGCTACTGGTAATAGTTCTAATGGAATTAATGAATACCTATATGTTGAATATAACAAGTCTAATAATACTATTGATATTAAACGAATCTATAGTGAAATGGATTTTCTATATTTAAGTAATGAGGATAGAAAAGATGTTGCCAATGATTTATTAAGTCGCAAGCGCATTAATGAAAAAGTAACTAATTATAATGGTTATGTTGGTTACATGAAGTATAGTAGAAGATTTTATCGTGCTAATTTTGAGGAACAAGTTTTAAATATTTATCGTAGAGCATGTTAAAAAAACTAACTATTTGTAGAGTATTTAATACTTTATTTAAATAGTTAGTTTTCTTTTAATTTTATTAATTCATTCTTATAGTTTAAGAATTCTTTATTATTTTTTTCGATTTGTAAAACAAATAATATTTGTCCATATAACTTATTAAGATAATCTTTAGAGTCTAAATAATTAATGTATTTTAAATGATTATTTAAGCCATATTTATTTATGTAATACATATTTTGTCTAATAAATTTCTTATATGTTCTTGGAATACTTAGTTTTTCATTACAAACGATACCAGTTACTATTTGGGCTTTGTTAGATTTTATTATTTTAATTTTTTTCTTATTCAAAATAAAATTTTCTTTAAATAATTCTGTTTTAACAAGGTTAATAATTTCCTGGGGATTAAATTCACCTGAAAAGGTCATATCATCACAATATCTAGTATAAGCAATGTTTTTACTTTGACAAAATGAACCTATTTTAATATCAAAACTTCTTAAAACTAAGTTGGATATATAACTAGAAGTGGGGGCACCTTGGGGTAAAGTGTTATTATATGTAACTAAGTTAGTTAGAAGACTTGCTACTGCCTCAGGATAAATATGTCTAGGAAAAGCTTTTTTATAAACTTTTAGAAAGTCAATACTTGGAAAAAAATCTTTAATATCTAGTTTTAAAACGATTTTTTGGTGCAAATGAGGTAAGGCATTATCAAGTAAGGATAGACCTTTTTTATAAGCTTTGGCATAATATGAAATGATTCTCTCATTTAAAACATTGGTAAGAATATTTTCTTGAATCATTTTTAATGTATAATCAGGTTCATAAATGGTACGATAGCCACCATTTTTTTTGGGTATTTTAAATACTTTATAATGTTTTTCAACGTGATTGCTAATGGTATATAATAGTTTTAACTTTTCTTTATTAGAAAGTTTATTAAAAGAAATAAGATTAAGAGATAATATGAAATTATTAATTTGTTTCTTAGTTAGATGTTGCCACATACCTATTACCTCCTAAAATAAGCAATACTTGATGTGATATTATATTATGGAGAGTGATTTAACTAAATAACGTTTAGAGTAATCACTTGGAGTAATATAATCACATAATTCTTTAATTAAATATCCTTGATGACTCATCAAAGTGGTTTAAAACCAATTGCTATTGCTTGATTTGATTATATAACAGAAAAATTAAAATTACTATATATAAATTAGAAGTTATGCTATTATTATTCTAGAGGATGTGAAAGAATGAACGAATTATTTAATATAACTAATTGTTATCAAGATACTAATTATTATTACTTTTTTAGGGCTTTAAATAAAAGAGATATGACTGGTATCAGAAATGGTTCTACTTTAGATGAGGATGGTCATATCAGTAAAATAGTTACTGACAGTACCTTTTATAATCATAAAGATAGATATAATGAAGAATCAGAACTTACTTTAGAAGAAATGGTTAATCATGTTAAAACTCATTATGATAAAGATACCAATTGTATCTCTTTAAGTAGTGATGCTAATGTTTGTTTAACTTATGGTCGAAATGATTATGAAGACAAGTATGTAATTGTAAAAGTACCAAAGAATGAATTAGGTAAGACTACTTTTAATGCGGGTAAGTATATTTATGAAGAAATCTTAAAAAGAGTTAATACTTATCTAGAGGAACATCAAGCTGATTTAACCGATTTGCAGAAATACTATATTGAGTCTTTAAAAAATATTTCTACTAAGGAACAATTAGATAATTTAAAGAAAACTTTACCGGAAGAATATGTTGATAAAACTAATGAGGAGTTTCAAAATGGCCTAGAATTTATTAAAAGTAAGCCTTATGAAGGCTATAGTGATAAAGAAAATCTTGCCAAAGATAAGTTAGTTATGCTTTTAAATGTCCTAGATTTTGAAGTTGTAAAGGGTAAAACTAATCGTTTTGTGATTCAAACGATGGGTTCGGCTTTTTCTTCGCGAGAACTTGAGCATTATAAAGAAGTACCCCAAGAAAAAATAATAGAAATGCCAACTTCTCTAATTGAGATAATGGCTATTATCCAGCAAATGCCAGAAACAGAAGAAATTAAGGAAATAAAGGATTATTTAATAACTCATTTAGATGAAATTAGACAAAATACTAAAGATATTGATTATAGTCATTTTAATCCGGAGAATTTAAACTTAAGTTTAGATAATTTATATGATCTAACTGCAGGTAAAATCTCTTATAAAGAGGCTAAAGAATTATATTTAAATTCTATGTATTTAGTGAAAGCAAAGTTAAGAAGTTTTTACTCCGTTAATTTAATTAATAATATTTTGGGCAATAATCCTAAGTATCACAATGCTTTACAAAGTCTTTTAGATAATTCTTTAGGTATTGAACCTACTATCATGGCTAGAAGTGGTAATCATGCCATGAAAGTAAGTGATACCGTGGCTTTATATTTACCTAAGAATTATCAAAGTCTTTATGATTATGTTAGTAATTTACAAGTCCAAGATATGTATAATTTATTTACTAAGCCAACAGATGCCTTTAATACTTTATTTACTAAATATATAAGTGATAAAGAATTAAAGCCTCAAAACAAAGAAGAATGGTATGCCAATGGTTTAATTGATGCGATTGACTTAGAGTCTTTAAATCTTAAGACTAATTTTAGTCAAAGTCAGAGAGAAAAAATAGTTAATGCCTTAGTAAGTCATAATTTTATGGATTATTATGAGAAGGTAAAAACCTTAAGTGATGATGGTTCGATTGCAACTTCAATGTTTGCTTCCCTAATAGCCAATCGAAAAGAATTTACAAATGATCAAAGTATTATCTTAGACCAATTAAAAGATTATATTGGTTATAATAACTTAAAAGAATATAATTTACCGTTAAGAAAACTGCAAAGAACTGCTTATGTTAATACTAATAAAATCTTAGCTAAAAAGAACTTTGCTACCGCAGTTATGCCTACTGGTTCGGGTAAAAGTTTCTTAGCCTTATCCGAAATGCTAGATCGTAAGGATGCTAAAATGCTTTATATTGCTCCCAATGATATTATTTTAAATCAGATTGAAG